>Ga0307513_10000494_pt1 | contig 56537 bp, 54 predicted proteins | sample 15_EM_MG_FD_202174 | JGI IMG/M metagenome (GOLD analysis project Ga0307513, IMG submission 202174) | Populus trichocarpa ectomycorrhiza microbial communities from riparian zone in the Pacific Northwest, United States - 15_EM | ecosystem: Host-associated > Plants > Roots > Unclassified | place...
TTACTAATCCCTGAGGCTGCCCCCTTGCTCCACCCGTCTAACCCCTAGCTATGTAAACTTTGTGCTATAAACGTAAAATACAGGAAACATTTTCGTAATACCAGTAGGCTTACTTCGAACCCCACAGTACCTAATTCCCAAGGCTCCATCCTTTCGTCTTTGGCAGGAGATCGTGTCAGGTTTGGCACTTGAGCAACAATTCCTTTGGCAGAGATCGGCTGTTGCATGCCTCCAGGCGGCAGTGGAAGAGTTGCTGGTGATGACAATGACCCGTAAGTTGAGTTCCTCTCCCAGTATAATTATCTGATTTACTAATTTTTTGTTCATGGCTGGAGCCCTGGGTGCAGCACATGCTGGTCGCGTTACCCTCATGGTCCAGGACCTGAGATTAGTTGAGGATGTCATGAACATTATGGCTGGCAAGCCAGATGGTGCCTCTCGGGAAAAGATGAGACGTCATCTAAATCAGGACGGCGGTGCTCCCGGGGGTGCACCTCCTCCTCCTCCTCCTCCTCCTCTCGGGGGTACACCTCCTTCTCCTCCTCCTCCTCCAGGGGGTCCACCTCATCCCGGTGGTGCTGCTCGTCCTGCATGTGTTCTTCCTCCTGGGCGCGCTCCCCCTCCTCCTCCTCCTGGGGGTGCACCTCTTCAGCGTGGTGCCCCTCTCCGTCGCCAGGGAGCTTATTCACATCACTCACGCCCTGCCAATGATGGTAGTGCCAGCGACAGTGACGACAGTGACAATCCTCGTCCACCTGTACGCCGTCGCTTGTATGATGGCCCTGGGAGTACTAGCCGGACTGATGGTAGTGGTACTAGGGGGGGTGCTGGGGGAGTTGTTAGACAAGGAAATTTGGTTGGGGGTGTGGGTTCTGGTATGGGAGATGGTAGTGGTAGTGAGGAAGGTCGTGCGAGAGGTGCCCAGGGAGACCATGATACTGGGCATGTGGGTACTGGGGAGGGTGGTGGCAGTAGTAGTAGGGTTGTGACCAGGGCCGTTGGAGGCACCCTTATACACCCCGCCGGAACAGGGCCGTCTGGGGCTGGGGTTAGTAGTTGTACCCTGCGGACGCCAGTTCAGCCGACACGTGTTAGGGGTTGGAGTGGTTGGAGTGGGGCTTGTAGCCACTCTGCGGGCCCTGGTGGGAGTGGTTGGAGCAGTGGTGGCCTTAGGGTGCGAACGCGCTCCGAGAGTGGTGGCGGGAGGGCAGAAGGTGATGCTGGTGGGAGCGCTACCACCTAAGCATATTCGGGAATTGTCTTTTTCTTTCTTTTAATTCACCTCTTTTTTCAACTATTATGAGTTTCATTATTCTTGTTTTCTATAACTCCATAGTGTGGTCAGCATGGGGTGGGGGGGACGGGCCAGTCTTTTCTCACTTTTACACATATCATACGACTAACTCAAACCTCCGAGTCACATCTAACTTAGCATAATTACCTTTTATAGAACTCTTATTGTTATAAATACACTCTTTCTTTAACCTCACCATTTCGCTATGTGAACTCTGAACACAATAACTCCATAGCCCGACTGTGGTTATGATTTGGGTGTATGGTTTGGGCGTATGGTTTGGGCCTATGGTTTGGGCGTATGTTTTAAGCGTATGGCTTAGGCGTATGGTTTGCGCGTATGTTTTGAGCGTATGGCTTGGGCGTATGGCTTGGGTATATGGCACTGGCGGATGAATAAGGCTTATGAATAGGGCATATGATTTGAACCTGTGAATGGAGTGTATGAATTGGGCGTATGAATTAGGCGTATGGCCTGCTGAGACAATATACGTTACTAGACTAGGCAACTCGGAAGTCCAATCGGTGTTGTGAATTATTCTGGTTCATATGGTATCAATCATTTCATGCAAATAAATCCCCGTATATACTTTGAGGTATGTGGTTTTTGATATATGCTCACACAATTACTCAATCATGTATCAAAAGAGCAATGTTCAAGAGGGGAATATGCGAAAAGGCGGGGCCCCGGGCGGGGAAAATTCATTGACGTGGGGCTGTCCGGGGCATTGAACAGGGCGGGGGCCTGGACTGGGGCAGGGGCAGGGGGTGAAAGAAATAACGCCCAGCCCCGGGCCATTGACCGGGGCGAGGCGGCGAATTGGGGCGGGGCCCGCCGGTTTCGGGGCCCTGGAGGCCCCATAACGAACACTACTTACTCTCTTGCCATCTAGTTCAAGCTAAGCAGCCTTCAGCTAAGCAAGCTTTCTCGTATGCGGATCGGTACTACTCTGGTCCCACCTCGTAGCCAGTTCGACAAGATTTGCCTCAAACTCTCCGAATTCTTCATCCGTACCGGGCTTTCGCAAGGAGGCAAGTTCAGCTCGCTATTTCTTCCTATTAGTATTGACTTCCTTGTACCTTAGTTAGAATACACTGGCATACTTGGGGGCAAATTAATGATCAGGCAAAAGTGACCAACAAAATCTTTGGTTGCAACACAGATATTTCAAGTCACTTTTTTCAGATCTTTGATTTGCCCCCGAGTATTTGACTTACCTTATAGATCTCAACTAACTTCTTCATCCTCTGATGGCACGACTCTCCACTGCGGACAATCGGCTGTGGCTGCAAGGTTTCCCGAGTGGCTGAAACCTCTCCCCATTTGCTAACTGTATTGCCCCGTCTACAGGTAATCGGGTCGGTCGTGAGTACTTGTCGTACAAGGGCACGATCCATCCAGCCCGCCCACTTTGCCCCTCTTCCTCGGGTATGCGAGTTATTGAAGTGCTCATCAAAGCAGATGTTAGAGGGTTCGGCGCTTCTTTCATCCTCCTCCCCCAAATATCTCCTATTCGAACCTGACTCAGATATAGTATTTGGCAACATCGCAATATTTGCAGCGTATTGATGGTTGCTCGCTGGTTGCTCCGTTGTGATCAAATTTCTCCAGGCCTGGAAAACGCTATTTTACACTTCCCCCAGGTCGTGCCACCCACATGGGTGTCCAAGACTTTTAGGTTAACCAAAAATAACCTGTTTTTTCACCACCTAGGTGTCCTTGCGCAAACCCTCTAATGCGACTATAGTTCTGCAAGCTGCTCCACATGGAGCGAGAGGAGTTGGATAGAGAATGACGATCCGGGGTGGCCGTAGATATTGTTTCATATTTCAACTTTGGTTTCTCTTTTTGCATTGGGTGGTGTTCTCTCTCTTTTTTTCTTCCCTTCTCCGGTTTAGATTAGAGGTTCGGTTAATCAATTTGTATATACGCAGTCAAGGCAGGAACCTTGTCCGGTTTGGGAGTAAGTATATTTATTTGGGACTAAATTGTATTTATATGGCGCATTAATGGGTGGATGGGGGATGTGTTGGGTGGGTGGGGAGGAGATATCAAACCCTTTTTCATTTGTTACTTTTGGTTTGTTAAGGGCGTGGCATGCATGTGCTGGTACGATGCTGCCTCGTAGTGCCAGAGTAGGTCTAATTGATAGCACGAAGATTATTTAATTCTCATAATGACTGCCGGTATGATAGGTGTGGGGATAAAGTATGATACGCGAACAGGATAGATGAAACCCCCCCGCCCCGGTCTTTGGATACCGGGCTGGACAGGTAACCGACAACGACATTTTTACAACCCCGTAATATTATTATAGAACGAATATCAGAAGCAAAAAGCTAGAAAAAATCGTAATGATGTTGGGAGAGAAAAAGGATGTTACATATGGATATAATAAACACAAAAAAAGAAAAGAAGTAGTGATAACCCCCAACCACTGGTATATAAAAGTGATTCCACAGTATCATAGCTGAGTTCTTTCCCCCGTGCTTAAATCGAACAACGAATACACTCTTTTTTCCTATCACACCCTTTCCCCTGAGCCTTTCACAGGGGCCCCTCCAGAGCGGGTTTCCTCCACCGCGAAATATTATGCCAGTGTCTTATCGATTCATCGTTGCCTCTTCCGTTTTAATGGAATTATCGTTGCCGCAGAATTGCTGGGCTGAGAGGCTAGCGGGGGTGGGGTTCGGCGAATGTCGGTGGCTGCTTGGGGATTGACCTCCACCCGTTCTGAAAGCATCTTTACTATCGTCTTATGCCCATGCTCTGCCGCCCACGAGATTGGCGTTCTGCCAGATAGGTCTGCCTGGTCGGGATCGACCTCCTCTCGTTCTAAAAGCATCTTTACTATCCCCTCATGCCCTTCCCCTGCTGCCCACGAGATTGGCGTTCGGAAATATCGAGTGTCTGCCTGGTCGGGGTTGACGTCCTCTCGTTCTAAAAGCATTTTGACTACCCCCGTATACCCGGACTTCGCCGCCCACAAGAGTGGCGTTCGGCCATATAGAGTGTCTGCCTGGTCAGGACTGACCTCCTCTCGTTCTAAAAGCATGTTTACTACGCCCTCACGCCCGTACAGAGCCGCCCACGAGATTGGCGTTCGGCCATATAGAGTGTCTGCCTGGTTGGGATTGACTTCGTCTCGTTCTAAAAGCATCTTTACTATCCCCTCATACCCCCTCTCTGCCGCCCACGAGATTGGTGTTTGTCCATATTCAGTGTCTGCCAGGTTGGGATTGACCTCCTCTCGTTCTAAAAGCACCTTTACTACGCCCTCATGTCCTCTCTGCGCCGCCCGCAAGAGTGGCGTTAGGCTATATTTAGTGTCTGCCTGGTTGGGATCGACCTCCTCTCGTTTTAAAAGCATCTTTACTATCCCCTCATGCCCCTTCCCTACCGCATACGAGATTGGCGTTCGGCCATATAGAGTGCCTGCCTGGTTGGGATTGACCTCCTCTCGTTCTAAAAGCATCTTTACTATCCCCGAATGCCCCTTCTCTGCCGCATACGAGATTGGCGTTCGGCCATATTTACTGTCTGCCTGGTTGGGATTGACCTTCTCTCTTTCTAAAAGCACCTTTACTACGCCCTCATGTCCTCTCTGCGCCGCCCACAAGAGTGGCGTTAGGCTATATTTAGTGTCTGCCTGGTTGGGATTGACCTCCTCTCGTTCTAAAAGAATCTTTACTATCCCCTCATGCCTGCTCGATGCCGCCCACCAGATTGGTGTTAGTCCATATTGAGTGTCTGCCAGGTTGGGATTGACCTCCTCTCGCTCTAAAAGCATCTTTACTATCCCCGAATGCCCCTTCTCTGCCGCATAAGAGATTGGCGTTCGGCCATGTTCAGTGCCTGCCCAGTCGGGATTGACCTCCTCTCGTTCTAAAAGCATCTTTACAACTTCCTCGTGCCCTTCTCTAGCTGCCCATATGAGAGCTGTATTCCCCATGCGATCAACCCCATTAACATCGCTTTCTTTTCCCACTAATACAGTAGCAACCACCTCCACTATCCCAAGAAACGATATGGCATGGAGTGCTGTAAATCCGGTATCTCCTCCCTCTAAGAAAAAATATGAGCTTGAATAGTTATATCGATAATAGTGTTGTAAGAGTAGCTGAGCTGATATATGCCCGCCAAATCTATCCAGGAGCTTCAATGCAAGTATTTTGACATTTTCCGTCATCCCCATTCTTGCGTGCTTCCCCCAGTAAAGAGAAGCATATTCTAGAAGAGGCATTGTTGAGGGGGCCCGGACGGGAGTTGGTGCAAGATCCCGCACACATCCAAAATTGAGGTATGTCAGACAAACCTCAGCAATTGTTGAGTGGGGACCACGGAATAGCGTCGGGCTACTTAAGAGATGCTCCTGCAGGGTAAAGTGCACCAGTCGAACTGTGGACGAAGATGCCTCAACCGTGACAAGTCCAAGGCAAGATGATAAGAGTGTCCGTAACACAGGGATGTTTTCCGGATCCAGATCCAGTGACCCCATCTCCACCGACAGAGCATGACAGAGCTCCTCCGCCCGTAATGGCCGTTCCGAATACAACACCCACATTAGGACTTTCAATCCGATTGCTGCTTTATTTCCTTTCTGCCCCTTCAATCGGGCTAGGGTTGTAGTGTAAGCATCGCTCAGTCCATTTCCTCGTGCCATCTCTTCAAGTTTCCTTTTTCTCCGACGAATTGTCACTTCTTCTAGAATGGACTCAATATTTATCGAAACAAGGAGGAATCTATACATAATTTTTGTAAGTATCCATGATCGATCGGATGGAAAGGCAAAATGCTCTTACGCACATATCCGACATCTTGTCCAGAATAACCTTCACAATATTCGCCCGTAAATCGTTATCCATCGCCTCTGGCTCGCTATCCCTGTCTAGTTTCATCTCCAGGTAACTCCTGATATCATCAGTGTTAGGACTGATGGGCATCACAACAGCCCCGGTGAAATATTTTTGAATGGTTCCTCCGACATGGGGCCTCCCGGTGAGGAATATTCTCGTCCTCGGCGACTGGCGAACAATATCTCTCAGGGACTCAAGAAGCTCTGGCAGATCCTTCGGTAGGTATTCGTCGAGCGCATCAATACAGATGAAAACCTTCCCCAACGAAGCAATAGCCCTCCTCAACATTCCCACCAAATCTTTAAGCGCGAGCTTCCTACCCCCAATCTTCTGCCCTTCTTGAAACGCTTCACGTAGGTAGATCGGGATGTCGCCTCCACCTACTAGCTGCTTGAGAATAGCTCCCATCATGCTGGTGACCGTCTGCTCTTGCTGAGCAAGGAAGTCGCAGTACAAGCATGCAACCGTTATATTTTCCTTGCTTGCTTGATCGCACAGGCTGTCGATCACTAGGGAACTAGTATTTTCACCGTCAGCCGTATTCGTCTCCTTCAAAGAATACTGCCACTTACCTCAGGTAGGTCTTCCCCACCCCCGGATTCCCGGAGCAAAACAAAACAGCTTTATCGGCTCCACCCTCCCTCCATTCTCGAAACTCACTCGTTTCCAAAAGCCAGTCCCCAACGCCCGCGAATCGGCTGGTTCGCACTCCGTGGTGCCTGTTGCTTGGCTCTAGTGGAGAGAGCCAAGGCATAACCTTTGCATGCTCATCGGATTTATAGACGGTGGTGTGAGTGTTGAAACTATCGGTTATAATGCCGCAGTTGGCATTGCCGTCGCCGAATTTGAGTGAGTGCGTATTTGTAGTGTGGGCCATGATGATCTATTCAAATATTGGTTGAGGGTAGTAATGGTGCGGCAATCATTTGGGGTATCGGGGTGGTTTATTAAACGATCTGTGAGCGGAGGTGAAGAAAAAAGCGGGGTGATGAGGCTGTTGGTGTGACAATGTCTGAATAAGATCCAGCCACATTCCCGCGGGACGATCCAAGGCTAATATGATATGAGACTTGCCACAGCCTCTCTTCTTTGAGTACACGATCATGTGCCTAGCTGCAAGCTGGCTTGCTTGGGACTATGGCGAGAAGGAATAGGAACTATTGAACTTGGTGGAATGGTGAAGCTCGAATATCTAGGTTGTTAGGCATTTTCCGCCACGATCGCATGGCCTACCAATGTATTGCACTCGCAATTCACGATTTTTCTTTGTATTTAAATAACGGATACACCGCCAATCCAGGCTTATTAGCAACCAATCCCGGGGTAAGCCAACTTGAAAATATCGGTATAACTTCTTAGGCGCCGTGTGATAGATGATAGCACGAAGAGTCGAAAGCAATATCATCTGGCCAAATCTTAAAGTCCGCATCAACCCTAAACCTTGGAAACCGCTATCGCAACAAACCGACCCCAACTCAATGAACTTTAAAAACAAATTAATAATAGAAAAAAGAGAAAAGTATATTTATAGTATCCTTACCACTAGTGCTACCCAGAGATCCCGTAATAGCGGAAGTTCAGGTTTTGTCGTGCAAGTGCTGTAGGTGAATCATTATCACGGGGGTTGACGAAGGTTAGGGCGGATGCAGCATTCACAATCGGGGCGGAATGGTTTTGACTTTGAGATGAAATTCCAAGCTCGCATTATTGAGACAATCCGTATTTAAGGGAGTAAACCTCCTCTATATATACCGACCCTTAGTCATATACCCCAGCCTATATCAAGAAAATATCTATGAGTTACACATGGTCTCATTGGTGTGTGGCTTATTAACCAAGCTCTTTCACCCATGCGACGATACAGGATCATATTTCCAACAGCTCAAAATCCCCTGCCAACGGCTACCCCTGTTGAAAATGGTGCTGCTCGCCATACTCTCAAGATACTCTCCTTATTCAGATGGCTTCCGGGAGCGCACTTTGTGGCTTTGAATATGCGCTGAGGATCCGGGTATATGGCTCCGGCATCGGACATAGGTTTGTGTTCGGAGACGTGCTGAGGATTCAGGCATGGGTTTGTCTTCGGAGACACGCTTTGGCTTCGGGTATACGGTTCGGCTTTGGGCGTTTGGTTTGTAGGTTCGGGAAAGCATTACGAATGCAGGAATGCGCGATAGTTTTGGGATCCTGTAGCTTTCGGGAGAGCCGGGAGAAAAGCGGAAGTACAGTAAGATCAGCCGGAAAGAGCTGGAAGCTCGGAGGTGGAAAGTGTTTGTTTTCCTTTTAGTTAGCCGGGAGTGCTCACGGGGGAAGGAGAGACTCACATGGAGTAGTGTGGTGCCTCATGGATGAATATGAGGTCTTTGTGGATATATACTCCTGTGATCGCCCTTAGTTAGTTAGTCGAAGGAGTTGTCGTTGTGCGTGAGCCTGAGGTTGTTGTTAGTGAAAATATTTTCCCCGACCCTGTAGTGTGCGATCGTTTTCGTCGTGAGTTTGCTTGGCGTTTACTCGTGCTTCTCAGCCAAGATTTGCCTTCCCCATTTGTCATAGTAAGATTTGCAAGGATGCTTGTGCCAAAGAGGAATAGTGTGTATATGGTGCATCACTAGTGCGCACGCTAGCATCCGGAAGGTTAAGATTGAGTGGACACGTTCAGAGTTGATATGGTGGGTAGCAGTTAGCCTGGATCGTCAAAGAATCCGTTATAATAGATAGTTAGAAGCCGCGCTAGTTATGCACGACTTTGCACACTATACCTCTTTGGAAGAAAGATCCTTGCAAACCTCACTAGGACAAATGGGGAAGGCAAATCTTGGCTGAGAAGCACGAGTAGTTTCAGGGCTTTTTTTTTTTTTTTTTTTTTAACATCATGTATTCGTTGATTAAGGTACAAGAAACAGTATGGAGCGCTAGCTATGACCGAAACAAAACCTGTAAACAATCCAACAACCCGCTTCACCCCCTCATGGGAAAAATCAAACCCCTCAAACCCAGAGCCCATCCTCCCCCCTCATAGCACCTAAGACGAAGGCAAGACGGAGCAATACCTTCCTCCAGACACGTAAGGAAAGAAAAGTATAGAAATGAAACCAGGGAAAGACACAAACCCTTCGGCGGGCCCCCCAAAACAAATGAAAAGATTTACACGGCACAAGCGCCGACAAAAGGGAAAGCTAAAACTACTGTTGCCGGATGCCTAACGTAATACCCCACACCTAACGGCTTCGGGGCAGGCATTGACACGGGTGGAGTGCCCGGAAATCGGCGATGCTTCGGACTTTAGCATGGGCCAAGGAGGTAGTGCTATACCATGACACAGCGTAACCTAACGCGAGGTTTGCGACGGTAGAGTAAATCGCGGGAGTGGATGAGGAGGGCGAGGGGAGCCACCCGGCGAGGAGCGCCACTCAGCAGTGAAGGTGCCAGCTACGGGGAAGAGGCAGTAGGGTGCCAGCCAGTGAGGCAGTAAGGGTGCCAGCCAGAGAGTGTGTAGCAGTACGGTGCAGGCGGATCCGACGCGTGGGAAGCGGGAGGAGGAAGGCTCGCCAAACAACCGAGAAGTACGAACACGGAGGACCGAAACAGGGTCACCATTTTTCGTGTGCCGACCGTACCGACCGAGCAACTCAGGAGACAGTGCAATACCAGAGAGCAGGGCCACCAGGGCAACTACTTCACCGATAGCCCGAGACTAGCGACCGTGTGTTGACGGAGGAAGGAGGGTTGCCGACCGTGCAAAACGCTAAGCGAGATGCGTCGCGAGATGCGGAGTGAGGGGTAGGAACGTCGACGCGAGCGTGCTCAACGAACGACAGAACAGAACCAGAAAGGAATCCATAACCCCTGGGAGGTGAGGACCGAGGCCTCAGAGGAAGGAAAGAGATGAAGGCGTGATAAACCCCCGAGCAGTTGCCACAGGCGGGGTAGATCAGAGGCAGGGGACACTCTCACGATGATTTCCCATGGTGTTGAGATTTCAATCGCTGGAGGTGGAGCGGACGAGAAGGATGAGTAGTTTCAGGGCTTGTTGCTCGCCTTGTATAGTATCGTTTGGCAGGTCAAGTCGGAAGAGGCCCAACCTTCCCAGGACAACGCCAAAGAGAAGTCTATCATTAAGAGGTGAGAATCGATTCTGAGAACCTAATATCACTATTATGAAATATCTCCCCAAGCCTAGAACACGAGAGATGGAAAACAAAAATGGCTGATCCAGTTATTTGCTAATATTAGCGAGTCTGAAGTTAAAACTACTTCTGCCTTGGTTACTCTGGCTTCGCCAGTATTTTTGATCTTACTTTTTGGGGGGTTCACTGGGCGATCTTTAAGAGTTTAATCGTCGAGGTGTGGCCGGTTAACCGAGCTCTTTTCACTCGTGTGACCGGGGTGATTGTGGGGAAATTATATATTCCAAACGCTCGTAATCCCCCATCAACAGCCACCTCAACCTTCCCCGCTACGTCAATGCGAGGTTTATCATCAGGAGGCGAGAGCCGATTCCGTGAACCTAACAGTACCACTATGAAAATTTCCCCGAGCACAGAAAACCTGGTATAGGGAACAACGATGACCTATCCCCTTATCCGGTAAGGGTACTGAGATTGAATTTAAAACGCATTCTATCTTGATCACCCAACATCTTCCCCCCACAATTCTTTCATCTTCCTTTCTGTGGCAGTCATTGGTGCATTGATCTATCATATGAGAGTTTAGTTGCCGAAGAGTGACGGGTCAAGTACCATTTCTCTTGGGCTCTCTTGGTGAATGGTTGGCTGGCTTGTGGATGGGCGGCAGTCGGGTACTAGCCGTGGGTGAGCTTCGGTGGGCTTCCAGCATGGTGGAGTGCGATAAGAGGGGTATGGGTAGTCGGTTGCTAGTTCGTAATATGACTAGCCTCGCAAGTTGCCCCACCTGGAGCGAGAGGAGTGGGTACTTGCCAGATTCAAAAGTATTGGGAGATATTCAGCAAACTTGGTGCCAAGGCCACCTACTGAATTTCCCAGTACTTTTGAATCTGAGAAGTAGAGAATCACCATCCGGGGTGGCCGTAGATATTACTTCTTACTTCAACTGTGGTTTCTCTTTTCGCATTGGGTGGTGTTTTTTCTGTCTCCTTTGATTTCTTTTCTGGTTTAGAATAGAGGTTTGGTTAGTAAATTGGTATACGCGAGGCAGGCGAGGCAGGAACCTTGTCAGGTTTGGGTGTAAATATATTTGGGGCTAAATTGTATGAGTACGGCCGATAGATAAATCTGTCATATGCTTTATGAGGGCATATTGCAGCAAAGTTCACCAAAGTTTTCTTATCAGACCCACGTGGCGGATATATCTATCGGCCGCACTCCTATTTATCCAATAGGCGAGGCCTGCATTTCCCGGTCCCTTTCGTTTTATGTGCCAAGTATGCAGATCTTGACATCTTTGCGAATTATTGAAAGAAAATAATTGAGCACGAATAGAAAATTGAGAATGGGTGACATTGATATCTATGTTGTAACCATAGCCCCTGGCTGTCACATCGTCACAAAATTAAATATCTCCGCATGAATTTGTTTGGAGTAAGCTCGGCATCATAGCTTATCATTCAATCAATGATTTCTGAGGTTGAAAGCAGGATGATCCGGAAAATGGCTGCCTTACCAGCCCAAGCGATAAATCTTTGAATTCAGAGTAATAGCTGAAAGTACTGAGAGTTGAACGCAACATACCCACGAGGCCGAGTGAGAAGCAAACCACGCAATCTTCATTCAAGTTTCAACAATTTTCATTAGTAATTTGGTGTTTCTCTGTTTTCTTTTTTGTTCTTTTTAGTTAGAAGTACCAAAGGATAGGAGGAGGGTCAAGGCCTTCCTCTGTACTGTAGACTATGACACTCACTTTCATTGTTGAGCAACCCACGGAATTTCAAGATCACGTGATTTACTCAGCACTGCGCCGTATCTGTAGTTTTGACTTTGTGCCGAATTTCCAAGCTTGCACTATTAAGACGGTCTGTAACATATTCCACGCCATAGCGAGCGCCTGCCTGAGGGATCCATCAGCAGATTTAGACAATGTGGCTGGCTGAACCTTGAACCTCAGTAGGGGAAAGCAGATGCGGTACCAAGTGAATCGCGGATCCTCCCTGCAAAATACTATTAAAGTTTTTTTATCGCCGCAAAACACGACGTTTCACCCACGGGTCAAAAATTAAACAAGGGATTTTCTGTTTGGGAAAATTGCTAGGCAGGCATCCTTGCAAGCTGTGTTAATGGTGCTTAATACCTTGCTTGGCACTATAGGAAATCTGTTTCTTAGATAAATTTCATTTCTCTCCCAGCTGGGTTTTGAAGCAAAAAAAATACCAATAAATACACCGTGGTTCCTCTTATTTTAATGCTGTTTTTGTTGAAAATCACCAGCAATCACCCAGCGCAAATGCAAGTTTGCTTTTTATCCTTTCCTATCTAGTTAGTCTGTTTTTACTGTTGGAAATATTGGTGAAGAAGATATTCGTATTGGAATTGAGTGTGAAGTAACCTCCGAAGATTGGAAATAGAAAAACTCAGATGACAGACAAGCAAGCAAAAGAGTACTGGGTAACCTCGGTAAAGGTCACGGTAACATAGAGCAAGTATGTACGATAAGTTTTGTGGTCACTACGTAATCACTTTTCCAAAACTTACTAGTTTCATTTGTCCGTCGTTATCAATCAAGAGGAGGAACAAACATATATGGATTCGCACATGGGACGGGAATCATTGGAGGGTGGGCGAGGGATGTATAGGAATAATTCGTGGAAGAGAGACCGGAACTCCGTTGTTGTGTGCCCAGGACCGGAAGGATTTCCGCGAGCGGAGAAGATTGGAAAAGCTCATTGTATTGTCCATATAACCCCTCTGTTCCGCCACGGATAGAACAAGTAAGCAAAAGAGAACTCCGGAAAATATAACGTGATTTCCTTCTGGAAGTCACCTCATTCCTCTCTCTCAATTGTCTCAATCTTACATCCGGCACCTCATAACACTTTTCCCGCCAGAAAGTTGAAATATTATCTTCATGGCTGTGGGTGAAAGGTTGGGTTTTCGCTGGGATAAAAAAAGTTTGATGGAATTCTGTAGGGAGGGTTTGGGATTCGCTAGTATTGAATGGGTTTTCTCTCTGTTTTGTGTTTGTGGCTCGTGGGCGGGGGTCGTCCGGTGCCTGTGTGTGTGTGCCCTAAAAAGTAATGGTCTTAAATGGCGTCGCTGACCCGGTCTAAGGTAAATCTCGGGAAATGAGAGGGAAAGCAGAAAAAGGGATAGTGTTAAAACATACATGAGCCTATCGGAGTCCCCATACCTTTCCAACCGGGATATATCCTCCTCCTCTTTCTCCTCATTTCTTGGTAAATATTTCCGCCCGTCGGGACGACCTATGTTATGGTACCGCAATCCTAATGACGCTTCCTTCTGTTTAACCTTTCCTTTCCTTTCCTTTCCTTCAAAGATTTCCTTTGTCTTATTTTCCACAGCAATGGGTGACCAGCTCAGGCCCCAGAGTTCATTTACTCTCCTGTTTCCTTCCATTTCTATTAATCACTAAGTTAACTAATTTCTCCCCAACCCATAAGAAATATTTCTTCGTCAATGCTGGTCATACATTCTATTCTCACACTTGACCTCATTATTCGCCTTCGCGCCAGAAATTGGCTATGGCCGGCTCTTAGATCCTAGCGGGGATAATTGTCAGGCATAGATGGTGAATTTTTGCACGGTTGGCCGCGACCTCGCCCAAACGACAAATTGTTGGCGTGGAGGACAAAGGGGGGGAGTATACTGTATTGGGAGAATGGATGCTTGCTTGAGCACGTGGGATCAGGTGGTGAGTAACCGCTCCGTACAACTGGATCAGATGGTTCGCTACCGGATGATTGCCTGCGAGGGGCAGAGGGGGAAGACGGTTATCGCCTATACCCTCTTTGCGGAGTACTGGAAGACTAGATTTCAGAGAAAGGGTGAGACCTTTGTGCCAGCTGTGGCGAAATGTATACCACCCCCGACAGCTGAGCTGGTAGGTATCATGAATAGTGATGACTAGGTTTCAAGAAGCTAATTTACATCGGCGCCGCCGACAGGCATTCCCGAGACCTCTTCTTCGGGGCCTAAAGAGACCGGAAGCCTTGGTTCCAGTTCATTGACCCCCCACTCCGGCGAGTTCCGCCACGGCCATATTGTAATTGTCTTCGGCTTCCCCAATTATCCCCACTGCATCGGCAAATTTCACAACTACGAAGATCTCACCAGCCCCGTCCACGTTATCATCATTTTCTGGGCCAATCCCGCCTGACACCTGGGCAGCTCGCGGCCGCAACAGCCTCTTTCGTCTTGGGACCCTTCCTGCTGGTGTTATCAATAGTCTTCTGTCGCCGTCACAGTGCCAATTCCAAGCCCTTTGCCTTCCTCCCGACGCGCCCAGGTTCCCACCCCCGCACACTGTTAATCACAGACCAGCAGCAATCATGGTGGTCCCGGAACATCGAGGCAGCACTCAACAACCCCCAATCGCCTATTGCTTCCATCCTCCCAAGATACTACCGTCCCAAGCCACGCCCTCCACCACGAGTCCAGCAGAACTTTCATCCCCCCAGACGGACACACACTGGCAGACAGACCATAATCCCCGTTCCTCCATCCCCCTCCTCGAGGAGCTCCTCTACAAGAATCCTCACGCTATCCACCACTACCCGCTCCCGATCCCGAGACCGAATCTCGGAGCACACCATCATAGAGCCACAGCCGCAAGAGGCGGTAACGGAGGTCTCAACGGCAAGCCGGCAGTCGGTTGCTAGTTCGCAATGTGACTATAGTTCCGCAAGTTGCTCTACCTGGAGCGAGAGGAGTTGGGTAGAGAATGACGATCCGGGATGGCCGTAGATATTATTTCTTATTTCAACTTTGGTTTCTCTCTTTGCATTGGGTGGTGTTTTTTCTCTCCCTTTTACCCTGTTTCCTTCTCCGGTTTAGAATAGAGGTTCGGTTAATCAGTTTGTATATATGCAGGCAAGGCAGGAACCTTGTCCGGTTTGGGAGTAAGTATATTTTGGGCTAAATTGTATTTATATAGCGTATTAATGGGTGGATGGGTGGGGAGATAGCGAACCTTTTCATTTGTTACCTTTCATTTGTTTGGAGCGTGGCATGTGCTGGTACAATGCTGCCTCGTAGTGCCAGAGTAGGTCTAATTGATAGCACGAAGATTATTTAATTCTCATAATGACTACCGGTATAATAAGTGTGGGGATAAAGTACGCGAACAGGATATATGAAACCCCCCCGGTCTTTGGATACCGACAAATGACCTTTTTACAACCCCATAATATTATAGAACGCATATCATAAACAAAAGGCTAGAAAAAATCGTAATGATGTCGGGAGAGAAAAAGGATAATTACATAATAATAAACAAGTCAAAAAAAAAAAAGAGTAGCAAAAAACCCCCAACCACTGGTATCATATAAAAGTTATTCTACAGTATCACGGCTGAGCTCTTTCCCCCGTGCTTAAATCGAACAACGAATACACTCTTTTTTTCCCTATCGCACCCTTTCCTCTGAGTCGTTCACAGGGGCCCCTGCTCCACAGCGGAGTCCTCCACCGCGAAATATTCGGCCGGTGTCTTATCGATTCATCATTGCCTCTTCCGTTTTAATGGAATTATCGTTGCCGCAGAATTGCTGGACTGGGCGACTAGCGGGGGTGGGGTTCGGCGAATGTCGGTGTCTGCTTGGTCGGGATTGACCTCCACTCGTGCTGAAAGCATCTTTACTATCCCCTTATGTCCCTTCTCGGTCGCCCACGAGATTGGCGTTTGGCCAGATCTGTCTACCCGGTCGGGATTGACCTCCTCGCGTTCTAAGAGCATCTTGACTATCCCTTCGTGCCCCTTCTCTGCCGCATACGAGATTGGCGTTCTGCCAGATAAGTTTGTCTGGTCTGGATTGACCCCCTTTCGTTCTAAAAGCATCTTGACAATCCCCTTACACCCCTTCTCTGCCGCCCACGAGATTGGCGTTCGGTCATATCTGTCTGCCAGGTTGGGATTGACCTCATCTCGTTCTAAAAACATCTTTACTATCCCCTCATTCCAGCTCGATGCCGCCCACGAGATTGGCGTTCGGCCATATTCAGTGTCTGCCTGGTCGGGATTGACCTCCTCTCGTTCTAAAAGCATCTTTACTACCCCCTCATGCCCCTCCCCTGCTGCCCGCGAGATTGGTGTTCGGCCATATCTATCTGCCCGGTCGGGACCTACCTCCTCTCGTTCTAAAAGTATCTTTACTATCCCCTCATGCCCCTTCTCTGCCGCATACGAGATTGGCGTTCGGCCATATTCAGTGTCCGCCTGGTCGGGATTGACCTCCTCTCGCTCTAAAAGCATCTTTACTACCCCCTCATGCCCCTCCCCTGCTGCCCGCGAGATTGGTGTTCGGCCATATCTATCTGCCCGGTCGGGACCTACCTCCTCTCGTTCTAAAAGTATCTTAACTACCCCCTCATGCCCCTTCTCTGCCGCATGCGAGATTGGCGTTTGGTCATATTTAGTGTCTGCCCGGTCGGGATTGACCTCCTCTCGTGCTAAAAGCATCTTTACTATCCCCTCATGCCCCTCCCCTGCCGCCCACGAGATTGGCGTTCGGCCATATACAGTGTCTGCCTGGTCGGGATTGACCTCCTCTCGTTCTAAAAGCATCTTTAATATCCCCTCATATCCCTTCTTTGCCGCCCACGAGATTGGCGTTTGTCCAAATGGAGTGTCTGGCAGGTCGGGATTGACCTCCTCTCGCTCTAAAAGCATCTCTACTACCCCCGAATGCCCTCCCGTCACCGCCCACGAGATTGGCGTTCGGCCATATACAGTGCCTGGCTGGTCGGGATTGACCTCCTCTCGTGCTAAAAGCATCTTTACTATCCCCTCATTCCCCTTCTCTGCCGCATACGAGATTGGCGTTCGGCCACAGAAGGTGTCTGCCTGGTCGGGATTGACCTCCTCTCGTTCTAAAAGCATCTTTACTATCCCCTCATGCCCATTCTCTGCCGCATACGAGATTGGCGTTCGGCCATAGAAGGTTTCTGCCTGGCCGGGATTGACCTCCTCTCGTTCTAAAAGCATCTTTACTATCCCCGAATGCCCCTTCTCTGCCGCATACGAGATTGGCGTTCGGCCACAGAAGGCGCCCGCCTGGTCGGGATTGACCTCCTCTCGTTCTAAAAGCATCTTTACTATCCCCTCGTGCCCGCTCGATGCCGCATACGAGATTGGTGTTCGGCCATATCTATCTGCCCGGTCGGGACCTACCTCCTCTCGTTCTAAAAGTATCTTAACTACCCCCTCATGCCCCTTCTCTGCCGCATGCGAGATTGGCGTTCGGTCATATTTAGTGTCTGCCCGGTCAGGATTGACCTCCTCTCGTTCTAACAGCATCTTTACTATCCCCGAATGCCCTCCCACCGCCGCCCACGAGATTGGCGTTCGGCCATAATCAGTGTCTGCCCGGTCGGGATTGACCTCCTCTCGTTCTAAAAGCATCTTTACTATCCCCGAATGCCCCTTCTGGGCCGCCCACGAGATTGGCGTTCGGCCATATTCAGGGTCTGCCTGGTCGGGATTGATCTCCTCTTGTTCCAAAAGCATCTTTACAACTTCCTCGTGTCCTTTTCTAGCTGCCCATTTGAGAGCCGTACTATCAAGGCAATCAGTTGCATTAGCATCCCATTCCTTATTCTCCAGTACAATAGCAACTATCTCTACTATCCCGAGAAACGAGGCTCCGTGGAGTGCAGTGAATCCCCAAGGTCCCTTCGTACTATAAAAATGTGGGCCCCAATCTTCTCTATCTCGATTGTGGCCCAATAACAGGAGTTGAGCAGATACATGCTCATCAAATCGGCCCAGAAGCTTGAGTGCAAGTATTTTGACATTTTCCGTCATCCCCATTCTTGCGTGCTTCCCCCAGTAGAGAGAAGCATATTCTAGAAGGGGCATTGTTGAGGGGGCCCGGTCGAGAGTTGGCGCAAGATCCCGCACACATCCAAAATTGAGGTATGTCAAACAAACCTCAGCAATTGTTGAGTGGGGACCACGGAATAGCGTCGGGCTACTTAAGAGATGCTCCTGGAGGGTAAAGTGCACTAGTCGAACTGTGGACGAAGACGCCTCAACCGTGACAAGTCCAAGGCAAGATGATAAGAGTGTCCGTAACACAGGGATGTTTTCCGGATCCAGATCTAGTGACCCCATCTCCACCGACAGAGCATGACAGAGCTCCTCCGCCCGTAATGGCCGTTCCGAATACAACACCCACATTAGGACTTTCAATCCAATTTCTGCTTTATTTCTTTTCTGCCCCTTCAGTCGAGCTAGGGTTGCAGTGTAAGCATCGCTCAGTCCATTTCCTCGTGCCATCTCTTCAAGTTTCCTTCTTCTCCGACGAATTGTCACTTCTTCTAGAATGGACTCAATATTTATCGAAACGAGGAGGAATCTGTACATAATTTTCGTAAGTATACATCATCGATCGGATGGAAAGGTAAAATGCTCCTACGCACATATCCGACATCTTGTCTAGGATAACCTTCACAATATCGGCCCGTAAACCGCTATCCATCGCCTCTGGCTCGTCATCCCTGTCTAGCTTCATCTCCAGGTAACTCCTAATATCATCAGTGTTAGGACTGATGGGTATCGCGACAGCCCCGGTGAAATATTTTTGAATGGTTCCTCCGACATGGGGCCTCCCAGTGAGGAATATTCTCGTCCTCGGCGACTGGCGAACAATATCTCTCAGGGACTCAAGAAACTCTGGCAGATCCTTCGGTAGGTATTCGTCGAGCGCATCAATACAGATGAAAACTTGCCCCGACGAAGCGATAGCCCTCCTCAGCATTCTCACCAAATCTTCAAGCGCCGGCTTGCGACCCCCAATCTTCTGCCCTTCTTGAAACGCTTCACGTAGGTAAATCGGGATGTCGCCTCCACCTACTAGCTGCTTGAGAATAGCTCCCATCATGCTGGTGACCGTCTGCTCTTGCTGAGCAAGGAAGTCGCAGTACAAGCATGCAACTGTGATATCATCCTCACTTGCTAGATCGCACAGGCTGTCGATCACTAGGGAACTAGTATTTTCACCGTCAGCCGTATTCGTCTCCTTCAAAGAATCCCGCCGCTTACCTCAGGTAGGTCTTCCCCACCCCCGGATTCCCGGAGCAAAACAAAACTGCCTTATCGGCTGCACCCTCCCTCCATTCTCGAAACTCACTCGTTTCGAAAAGCCAGTCCCCAACGCCCGCGAATCGGTTGGTTCGCACTCCGTGGTGCCTGTTGCTTGGCTCCAGTGGAGAGAGCCAAGGCATAATCTTTGCATGTTCGTCGGATTTGTAGACCGTGGTGTATGTGTTGAAACAATCTGTTACATTCCCGGTGCTCGCATTGCCGTCGCCGACTCTGACCGAGAGCGCATTTGCGATATGGGACATGATGAGTATTTAAAATGTTGCTTGAGGGTAGAAATGGTGCGGTAGTTTTTGGGGGTACCGGAGTAGTTTATTAAACGATCTCTGAGGGGAGCTGAAGAAAGCGGGGTGATGAGGCTGGCGGTGTGACAATGACTGAGCAGGATCCAGCCACATCCGCACGGGGAGGAACCAAGGCTAATATGATATGAGACTTGCCACAGCCTCTCTTCTTTGATTACACGATTACATGCCTGACTGCAAGCTGGCATGCTTGGGACTATGACGAGAAGGAATAGGAACTATTGAAGTTAGTAGAATAGTGAAACTCGAATATCGAGGTTGTTAGGCATTTTCCGCCACGATCGCATGACCTACACATGTATTGCATTCACAATTCACGGTTTCTCTTTGTATTTAAATAACGAGAACCACCGGTAATCCAGGCTTATGAGCAACCCACCGTAGTACAATTCCGAGGTAAGCCGACTTGAAAATATTGGTATAACTTCTTAGGTGCTGTGTGATAACTCACTGCTCATAGCGCTCAGAGTTGGACGCAGTATAAGTTACTGGCCAAATCTCAAAGTCCGCATCAACCCTAAACCTCTAAAACCGCTATCGCAACAAACCGACCCCAACTCAATGAACTTTACTAACAACAAATGAATAATGGAAAGAAGAGAAAAGTATATTTATAGTATCATTACCACTAGTGCTACCCAGAGATCCCGTGATAGCCGAAGTTCAAGTTTTATCGTGCAAGTGCTGTGGGTGAATCATTGTCACGGAGGTTGAGGGGGGTTAGGGCGGATGAGGCATTTGCAATCGGGGAGGGATGGTTTTGACTGAGATGAAATTCCAAGCTCGCATTATTGAGGCAATCCGTATTCAAGGGAGTAAACCTCCGCTATGTACACCGGCCCTTAGCCATATGCTCCAGCCTATACCAAGAAAATATCTATGAGTTACACATGGTCTCATTGGTGTGTAGCTTCTTAGCCAAGCTCCTTTCACTCACGCGACGGTAGAGGATCATATTTTCCAACAGCTCAAAATCCCCCATCAACGGCTACCCCTGTTGAAAATGGCGCTGCTCTCCATACTTTCACAATACTTCCCTTATTCAGATGGCTTCCGGGAGCGCGCTTTGTGGCATTGGATATGCGCTGAGGATCCGGGTGTATGGCTCGGGCATCGGACATAGGTTTGTGTTCGGAGATGTTCGGAGGATTCAGGCATGGATTTGTCTTCGGAGACACGCTTTGGCTTTGGGTATACGGTTCGGCTTTGGGCGTTGGGTTTGTACGTTCGGAAAAGCATTGCGAATACAGGAATGCGCGATAGTTTTGGGATCGTGCGGCTTTCGGGAACAGGGTTCCGAATGGTCGGCAGAAGACCGGACTAGACTAGCTAGTCCGGTCGAAAGTCAAGTCTAGTCTAATAGTGGAAATCAGACCGACTGGACAGTCAGGATTATTGAAACCGACTCGACCAGGACCAGTCCGACCAGGCCCGCCAAGCAATAGGATATGCTATTTTTATCACAATATATTACCTTCAAATAAAGCTTTTCGTAATAAAAAATATTGTTTCCGTGGATTATACAGTGGAGATAGTGCCTCGCTTTGATTAGGGGTGGCGAAAATAGGTTCTCAAGTATCGAACTATTTTTGGTGCATTATGTGAGTGATATTACATGACCAAGTGCCACAATACGGGTATTCGATGCGACTTATCCCTCAGGTAATTGCATTTCCACCACATGTTATCCTCTCCAGGATGTTCTATCAACCTGTATCGAGGACGTGTTGATTTATACCGTGGCAAGTGGCTTTAAAATCCTACTATAGCTTGGCCTGGGTGCCATTCTGACTCTCCTCCGATCTTTTATAAAGACTGGTCTGGGACTAGTCCAAACCGGACCGGACCACCCAAGTTAGTCGGGTCCAGTCATCGACATCAACCTGGATGGGCCAGTCCAGTCCTACCTCCAAGACTTGACAGGTCGGACTATTCGGAACCCTGTTCGGGAAAGTCGGGAGGAAAGCTGAAGTACTGTAGGATCAGCCGGAAAGAGTTGGAAGCCCGGAGGTGAGAGAGTGTTTGTTTTCCTTCTAGTTAAGAGAGTGCTCACGGGGGAAGGAGAGACTCACATGGAGTAGTGTGTTTCGTTATGGATGGATATGAGGTCTTTGTGATTGATATATACTCCTCTGATCGCCCTTAGTTAGAGAGTTGATCGAGTGAGCGAGAGACTGTTGTTGTTAACTTAGCGAAGAGCCTCTTTTCCCCGCTCCTGGGTACGATCGTTTTAGGTGTGAGTTCCTTGGCGTTTTTCGTTTCGTTTCACCATTCGTGATTCGCCGTGAATCGTTTCGCAGTTGAAGTGCAAATTCTTTAACCTCCTGGTAGGTGCTCGAAATATGATGTTAAGCACCCGAGCGCATTCTTATGGAGCCCTGCAGAGTCGAAAATGTAATAGGATTGGCACAGGTGGGGTAGAGGTTGTCCTTCTCGGCCTACCGGTTGATACAATTCCTAGCTATAGGTACTTTTTGTTTATGCTCCAGCTCTATTTCACGAACGAACATGCAACGCCAAAAGGTAATTACAGTGCTTATGTCTCCACAAGCGGTTTAGCGAGCGGAGTTGCGACAGTGATAAGAATGTACGCTGGTGCTTAGCCTCAATACCACAACCTTTCCTTACGTTGAGATCATCCGGCAAAGGCGAGCAGGAAGGTATTGGATACGCGATTTGGGTTAGAGGAACTCGTATCGTGGCAACCGGTAGTTGCGACCTTCTCAGTCCATAGCCTGTATTATTTCTTAGTATTGCTCAACCACGAGCGACATGCGGTCCTCACAACATCGCAGGTTTGGTCGAATATAGCCCGGAAGATATGCTGTGATTCTGATTAAAGCCAAGATAGTTTGAATATTTCTCACCACATCAAAGGTAGCAAATACATATTCTGTCATCACCTATTCATCCCCTCCTATTCTTCGCTTCCTTAATCTAGACTCTATTCTCTCATAGACAGGAAGTTCTATTCATCTCTAGGTCGCATTGCTAAAATTTAATAGACTATCGGGCGTACCTCCGGCTCGCTTTGCCGGGTGCTCGCAACACAGGGAAAGCTTGTTTTGAGACGATCTGTATCTATGAGAGTAAACTGCCACTAGATACCCATTCTTGGCGATGTGCTCCGCCGATACCAAGCAATATGGTATCCATGAGCCACACATGGCAGTGTAAGCGCATTTTCCGGACCTTCCCATTCTATATACCAAGTAAGCAGATCCTAACCTCTTTCGGAATTATTGAAAGAAAATACTTGAGCACAAATAAAAAATTGAGAATGAGTCACATTGGTATCTACAGAATGTTGCAACCAGAGCCCCCGGCTGTCACATCGCCCCAAGATTGAACTTGTTCCCATGTATTTGTTTAAGTAAGCTGTGCATCATAGCTTATCATTCGATCAATGATTCTAAGGTTGAAAACAGGAAGATCGGGAAAATGCCTGTCTCACAACGGCGATAACTGATAGCTCTGAGAGTTGAACCCAATATACTCACGAGGCTGAGTGACAAGTAAATCGTATAATCTTCATTCGGGTATCCACGATTTTCATTCCTAATTTGGGTTTTTAAATTTATTTATTTTTGCCTTGGAAACACCGGGGGTAGGAGGAGGGTCAAAGACTTCCTCTGAACATTGTATGATACTCACTTCCATCATTGAGCCACGCGTGGAATTCAAGATCACGTGATTTACTCAGAACTCAGCCGCATCAGTAGTTTTGACTTTGTAGTGCAATAGCAGGTTTAGGCAATGTGGCTGGCTGAACCTCAGGCCAACCTATATCATACAATATCAGCGAATCTCGGACTCTCCCTGCATGGTGCCATCCAAGCTTTTTTTATCCCCGCTAAAACGCAAAGTTTCACTCACAGCTTAAGAATTAAAAAAAGTATCTTCAGTTTAGGAAACCGCCAGAGCAGGCACCCTTGCAAGCTGTGTTAATAGTGCATATTACCTTGCTTGGTGTTGAAATTCTTTTGTATATTTCCTATGGATATTCAACACACTACCGTGTATTGCTTTACTTAGTATGTGTTTCGGCTCCGCCTGTCCACCGCTTACATTACTACAGCTAAGATATATATATTATGGTGTTTTATTGTTTATTTCAGGATAATATCTCGGGATTTAACATGTGCTTTCCAATCAGGTGTTTGGGATTTTATGGTTGTTTATGCATCTCTTATGCACCATCCTTGGTCATGATATTTCTAATAATCACTCCACACCCTTTTGTTTTCACGCACATTATTTGGGATTTACTTGGTTGGATTTCAGGGTCAGACATGTTCGCACTTATGTTTCTTACATTGTTTTCCCTATATTTCTCTTGCACATATGGACATGCACTGTTCTATAAATAAGGTGCTACCACCCACCTGGCTTAGAAGAATTAAGAACCGGAACTCCTACCAATCCCTTCTTTACCTCCTCGCTAAGCGTGCCTCGCAACCCCCTCGTACTTGCCAAGTATTATCCACATTGAATAGATTGTGCCACATTCACATTTTGAACACTTGGTACTATAAGAAATCCGTTTTTCAGACAAATTTCACTTCTCTACCAGCTGGCTTTTGAAGCAGAAAAAAGGACAAATAAATACACCTAGATCTCCCTTATTTTTGAATTTTTGTGATGGTGTTTGGTTACCTGAAAGTTGGAGTGTTATTTTCTTGGCTATAAGTGAAAGGTTGTGTTTTCAGTGTGATTCAATTCCATATATTCATCCTAGCTGTACCTATCCGGCGTCCGCTAACAAAACATAAAACAAATACCTCCTGCCAATTCCACATTACACCTGGAAAGTACCACCCATGCAAATTGTAGCAAGACCAGACCACTACCGCAAGACGAGCTGTCACAACTCGGCCTGCCCCATGCCCCAGCCCCCAGACAGAAATCCACAGCCCAAATACAGGAAATACTAACAAAACAGTTGTAAATCACCGGCAATCACTCCTAACAGGCCATTACTCTGAGTATACCATTCTATCCCTTCAGGATGATTCTTTCCTTATACCTTTCCTATCATGTCGTTGGTTAGCTCTTAGTGTGCTTTGTCAACGTTATAAGTCAAAGAGGAGGAACGGAGATATCTAGTTTGTATAGTATATGAAAGGGTTCACATATATGTCCGGAAAGGTCCGGAATGCAGGGCGGTGAGATGATTGGACTTTAGAACGAAAGAGGGACTCGAACTCCTTGGTTTATGCTGTCTCACAGAATGATTCCCACAGGTTGGGAAGTTCATGAATGCTCTTTGTATTCCTTATATAAACTCCTCTTCTCCGATACCTAGACACAGAAGCAACTGGGATACAAATATACAGCTGTTTCCTTCACCGCTTGTTTGTACTTCTTCATCTGTTTAGTCAGTTCTTCACCAATCCAGGTTAATAAATAAGCCAAACAAACATCTGAATATGGCCTCATAAAACGCCTTCCACAAAAGAAACCCAAGAACAATTTAACCTCTGCGGTAAAAAAAAACTTGTGTGGTATTCATCAGCAAAAATAATACACTGCGTTCTGTGCGTCCTGTGCGTCTGACGCACCGGACGCCGGAACTCAAATCGCGAATCAGGACGCAACGTCGGATCGACGTTGGGTCCTGACTTTGCGTTACTTGGCGCCGGCCGTCCTGACGCAATCAGGACACGGACCTCTTCGTCCGCTGCGTCCTGACTGCATCTGGTGCTGCGCTACTCCGTCCTGGCGACGCCTGATCTAAGGGTCTCCAGCCCTGACGCCGCCTGCTCTAAGGGTCTCCCGCCCTGACGCCGCCTGATCTAATACTCTCCCGCCCTGACGCCGGTTCCTTCTCACCGAATATCAGGGCTTCGTGAATCTTCGCACCTCTTGTCCCGATCTTTTCTGCTCCTACCTCCCTCTTCTGGATCACACGATCCTGCTCTCTCCATTCATGACGTCTCGCTACTTCTTCCTGATCTTACCCCCTATACATGCCCCCTCCTAACCCAATCGTGACTCTATCTGACGTCGCCTTGTGTTCTCGGATGAATCGTGAACTAAGTCTAATACTATTCTCTTATTCCTAATGCTCTGAATTCCTTGAGTTGGCTTGACGTTGTCATATTAACACTAAGCTCCTCTGAGTACCTTTTCCCACATGTGAGAGAAACCGCATCCCAATATTATTCATTACTGCTACTCTACATACACATGCTCAATGTCCTAAATGCACGCATCATGGCTCCCACAATGCCCCTGCTCTATATCCAACGGCTCGCTATGCACAACAGCGTCCTATGGCGACTCTAGATCTCCAATGCTGAGCGCGAGTTGTCGCAAAGTAGTAGGAGTCACGGTATTGTCTGAAGCTAGCCCCACAGCCACCTCCTGTGAGCCGTCCGAGGTCTGTGGATCGGAATCTAGAAAGCTAAGGAGTCGCGTTGCCGTCTGGCCGAAATTCAAAGATGTAACTGTGTCTTGTAAATCGATTCCGTTACCCGGGGCGCCCGCCAGGGCCCCAATATCCCGGTTGCTGGGGGGTTGAATCTGAATCCGTGGAGTCGGGCGTGCAGGGGCCCGACTCGACATCTGACTCTCTACCTCTGCAGCGACTGCAGCCCAAACATCAGTAAACCCTTTACAGCGATCTTCCTGCACCCTGTGCTCCTTCTTGATCTTTGCTTTAATGGTCTCGCGAATGTTCTTGAGGATCATAGTCTGTACCCAGTCTGGGCAAGAGGCTCACGTCTGGCGCTGGCGGCCAAAAAGGTCTTCCGAGCTCAACGTCGTGTTAGCATCCGAGCCAGAACGAGAGAATACCGGGTTCGGGGTCAGGCTCACCTCCTACGGCCTCCAGCTTGAAGTCGCATGTTTCCAGATAGACTCCTGTTGGCCATGCTCGCAGAGTATGGCAGAGTATGGCACAGGTTAAGCAAACCATGGTGCCATTGATGCAATCAAGAAAATCAGGTTCGGAAATCCCACACATTTTCTTGCCCTTGAAGTACTTTCCCCATATTGCCTCGGGGATCTGGGGCGCGAGCAATCGATTCGTTACTTGCTGGGTCAAGTTCATACGGATTAGTTGTGGCCGGGCTCACGACTTAGGGGACACACCTGATACACTCTCGGGGAGCACATAAATCTATCCCTCTCACCGAGGTCGTCCACTCTGCACTCAATCGCCGTCGAGTCTTGTGGAAGATCGTACAATCTTCCAATGTTGTCCTTTACGTCGTACACACACTGAGATCTTACTGCAGAGTGTCTTGCCCGTATCTGTCAGATTTAGTAAGCATCCCCAGCGGCGTGGGTGATGTTGGAGTATCAGCGTCCACTTACTATTTTTGTGCCTGCCTCCGATGCTTCAATATTTCCTGCGTCGGATATGTCATCGAGAGCCTTCAGCCAGCATCGGTGGACCTCGGACATCAAAGTAGCGGGTGCTGGAAGAGGATTAACAAACAGGGTGTACCAGAGCATGAGAATCTTGGCCCGAGCAATTACGGCAGCCTCGGCTCCTGTGGCTGTATTTCGCTGTGAGTTAGTCCCAGGCCAGATGTGCTGGTGTCGTGGCGTACTCAAATCGCCGGGAGGACTCGAGCTTCTGGCTGCAGACGTCGTGGCACTGTGGGTGGCCAGCGGCGACGAATACGGTGGTACACTGGAAGATGTGAACGTCGGTGGAGTGTACGCACTACCTTGGATTATACGTCGTGGAGCAGCTGGGGTACGCCTGACTGGCGCTGCCCCCTGCGATCCGGAGGTGGTGGAAACTCGCACAGTTGAAACCCGGTTGTTTGCTTGTCATCTCTCCCCAGTTCATGAGCGGCGACCAGTACCTGGTGCAGTGTCGTCATCTGGAAAATCATTGTCTTCTGCGTCTGGTTCTGTATCTGATTCAGTTTGATCAGATCTGCGTGAGGTCTGGTACTCATCGCTGCTATCATCGCTCACACGAACTGTCTCTATTTGTGGTTGTTCGTCAGGTTCGGTATAGGCCGTGGTCTGTAATGTACTCCTTCTAGGGCGCTTCGAAGTCGTGATAGAAGACGCCTGGTGCTTTGTGGTGGGGAAGCACTCCGACCTGATGACTGTGTACCGTGGGAGCTGCATGATTCGGCCGGCATTGTTCGTGTGCTATCGGAGCTGCCTGTTTCGGTCCGCTGTGTTCCTGATCCGGATCCCCTATCTACTGGTACGGCGTCGCGTCTATGCCGGTACAGATTGCCTACTCGAGGAGCCGGCTGACTGTGTGAATTGCCTTGAGGTTGTCTAGACATGGTGGAATACTGGACGATTGACGAAGGTTTGTTCGGAGAGGATAGGAATTAGGACGTAGAATATTGTAATGTATCCCGCATGTTGTGAAGACTATTAGTTTGTTGTTGTTCAATGGAACGCGTCAGGTCTTATACGCTATGTCTTGAGGGGGAGGGTGAGGGAATCACATACTATCACTCGGTATTCAAAGAATCTATTCCACTGCAAAAAGGGGTTTTCTACTTGTTCAACATTATGTTCGAACTCTGGACGAGTTCAGGTATGATGTTCGTCTGGACGCTGGTATGAAAAGGTTCGACCGAATAAGGCGTCGCTAATATAGGTGGCGTCGCTAATGTCACTTCTACCTAAGCAAATACTAGCCCCACCGAGTATCGGTTAGCGACACTAATTCTAGCAAGACAGCCGCCACGCCCGAAGTTGATTAGATATATCAAACCTCATCTCCGGACGTCGAATTAACACGACAAATCTCTAGATCCCAGTTTTCAGGTCATACATCCCTTAGATCGGTTGGCTAACGCTAGCCTAGTTATGGACAGAGAATGCGAGGCACGCCCAAACCGGAAAAACGTATCAGATGTTAGCATAAGGGGACGTAAGGATGAGACAAGGTGAAGCAAGGGTGGGCAATGGTATCATTACTCGAGTCCTAACACATACTAGCTACGATTCAGAAGCTGAAAATACAGGACTGCCAAAGGAAAACTAGGTCTAGTATAGTAAGGTAAAAATGAAAAAGAATTAATCTCGAAACTAGGAAATCTCAATTTATTTTCCACCCGGGCGACGTCTTCCAGAACGGCGTAATTTGTGTGCTGATGGGGTGTTTTCTGGGGTGTGCTCTGAACTCTGAATTGAAGATCAGCGTGCCGGGGGTGTCACGGATGCTGGTGGTTGTGTCAGGGCCACATTGGTGGATAGCGGGAGTGGAGTCGTATGAGAGGGATGTTCTATCGTTCTCTCCGGAGTCGAGAGCTCGAGGTTGGCGACCGGAGCAGCGGGACTCGGAGGTGACAATGCGTGTTCGTCGCGAATCATAGGTCCGGCAGGTGGTGTGTCCTCAGCGCCGTCATTTCCTTGAGCCCTCGGAGCTACGAGCCCAGGATTTGCCGGTAAATTCGTTGCCCGTGAGTTCTCCTGCGCAAATTTCCAGAGTTTCTGGAGCATCTCGGACTCGAAAGGCCCAGATATACCACAGACGGGCACCTCTGACGCCGGGGCAAATCGATTAGTTCTTGCCGCCTCCTCCATTTGCGATGGAATATTCCTCCGGCGTGGTGAAGGGCCTGGGACTCCCGGTGAGACGTCCTACATTGGCAATTAGCTATCCTATTTTGATCGGAGTCCCTGTTCAGCTTAGATACTTACGTCGCTGTCGTCCGCAACGATAAGGCCAGCACCACGAGGCGCCCGAGTTGTTCCCCTTGGATCGGCCTGTAGCCATTCATCCTCGTCAATCCACTCCTTTTCCTGCATTTCCTGTGGCGCATCTTCTACTCCGGCCCATTCATCCGAAACGTCGCGGTCGAAAAATGCGTACCTCCCATTGGGAGGCTCGGGGGTCTCGTCCAGGTCATCGCCATCTTCGGGACGTGATTCAAGAACCAAGAGATCCAGGGGATCGTGGCCCTTGTTAGCAAGTAACCACGCACGAATGTCGTCATCTCTATTCAGGAATATGAGCTGGCGCAGGGGGAGAGGTTCTTCCGGGTCTTGACGCAGTCTGGTAGCGCCCTCACCTGTCGCACCAATCAAATACCGGGGGCTGTTGATTTCGTCTTCAACGTCTTGCCCTCTTACAACCCAGAGCAGATCCCTGATGTTGGGGGTGGCCAGGACACCCCAGGCGATTCCCCGGTCTGAATCTTTTAGACACCAGGGATGGCCCAGGAATGGATGCTGGGCGGCCGGCGCACCCGTTCGACGAACAATATGAATTCTCACTGCTCGCGGCGACTATTGGGAGTCCCAATCGGAATGAGCCACGGGCAACACCTGTTAGTGCAGGAGTAACAGAATAAGGATGGATAACTCTTACTCGGGGGTTCCGCAATGTCGCCACGACCTTCCCGCTCAGCTCTTAGACGCTCGTTGGACGTCTGCAGTTTCTTGGCCGAATCTTTGACCAGGATCTTCAGATGCCGGATGAGTTCCCAGACGTCGTCTGCGTGATGCTCGCGTTTGATGAGCTCAATACGCTCCTTGACTGGCGAGAGGCCCCGAGCAAACGATATAATTGAATCTACATGCGATTCGGTTAGGCGACCAGGGTCCAGGGGCCGAGCTATGATATAGGCCTTAATTTGCTCACGCCATGTGGCATACGCGGCAGATGAACCTCGCGGGTGTTTGAATCCACACCACAATTTCGCATACGCAATGTCGCCATATACAGTTCTGGTTTGAGTTTGATTGTCAGTATATCAGATCCTGATTGCTGGATAGATCGGTTTTATATACACTGAATCTCCCGCGGCCGGTTGGAAGTGCGTACGCACTTCATGCTCCAGTTCTCTGTTCATTAAAAAAATCTGTGAGATGGATATCCTAAGATTCCACATCAAGAGCATTCCATGCTAGCTTACGCTCTCTCTGCAGTGGGGCGACGGGCGGCCACACGTATCAGACTTCTTCTTCGTATACAACTCTAAACTTCTTGTGTCTGAGGCTGCGCCTCGGGACGTCTAAGGGACAGATAGCTATTAACATTGGTTACAATACTAGAAGAGGTGGTTTGCTTACTTTCCCTTCCGCAACTGGCGTCTGGCGATGCCCGGGGGCGCCATTGGTGCGTTGGCGATCTTTGAATCAAATATTCAGGGCAAAAAAAAGGGCGGGTTGATTGATACCCACTAGGACGGCGGTTGACGTTTGAATGCTTGTATCTCAAGAGCCACGCCGGACGTGGCTACGCTGGGTGGAAACAAATGTGAACGTCTCATGAGTGGGAAGATCATGAGAGATGGAGGGGTCTTTTTTTTTCTTTTTTTTTCTTTTTTTTTTATATCATATATTCGTTGTTAAGGTACAAGAAATCGCATGGAGCGCTAGCTATGGCGAAAACAAAACCCAAAAGCCAAAACGAACTAACATAGGAAATATCCGGAACAATACTCTTCAGCTGGGGTCCGTAACGGTCCCAGGCCCACATACGGGCTCGAAATTAAACCAAGTACAGTTAGAAAAAACCTTTCTCGACCAGCGGACAGCATGAAAAACAAACAAAGTAAACCTAGCTTTGCTGAGACGACATAAAGTACCCAAAGGAAAGTACATTAGACGAGCGGGAAGAAACTAAACTAACAGCGGAAGACGGGCGAGAAAACATGCCCGGAGGAAAGGCTGTGGCCGTAGACTTGATCAAGCGGGTTAGGGAGCCCAGGAGGGCTGCCGAGGACCATAAGGGGGCGTCGGGGCCGAGCTCAGTGACCCCCTGAAGGTGGCGGGTCCTGGCAGGCCTCTTCGTAGAACAGTGGAGGAGGGCGTGCTCGAAGGTCTTGGGGGCCTCTTGGCAGCTAGGGCAGGTGTCCGGGCCGTCATCGTCCCAGGAAGGCTGGGCGCGGAGGTAGCTTTTGCCAGATCTCATCTGATGAATGCGACCCGCGTCGAACTTGGAAAGGCCCATAAATTGAGGGGGCTTTAGCGAGGGGCGGTAGGTGTATCTTGCAGGATCCGGCGCGGCTTTCTCCCATTCCTCCATGAGGAGGTTTCTGCAGAGGAGCTTAAGCTGCAGGTAGGTACGGCCCGGGGGGGGGATTGGGTACGTCTCACCCAGGAGGTGCTGGGAGGTGACCGGGAGGGGGGCGAGGCCGTCAGGGCCGAGGAGGAAGAGCATCGAGTGGGGGAGGGCGTCCAGGGGAAGGTGGGCCCTGTTCTTTGAAGGCGGTCTGGGTTGGAGCCATGGCAGAGGCAGGCGGCTGCCCGCGTTTTTGCGAGAGAGGATCCTGTGATCGGGGGTATGGCGGCTCAGTGAGGGCGTCTGGAGGGTGGCTGGGAGTCTGGCCGCCGCTGGGTTAAGCTCCGGGGGGGAGCACATCACCCTGAGGCAGGCTAGGCGGCGTTTGTACGCGAGGAGGAGTTTGAGAGGGGGGAGGCAGGCTTCGACGGCCAGGATGTCTATAGGTGTGCACGCAAAGCAATTCGTGGTCCATCTCTGGACCTTGTGCCAGAAGGCTGAGAGCTTCCGCGCCATGTGGGCGGTGGGCTTGAAGGTATCCGCGCCGTAGCTGAGGATGGGGAAGAGGAGCGACGATGCCAACCGATGGCAGAGAAAAGGGGGCAGGCCCATCCCGGGGGGTGAGAGCCTTTTGACCGCCACAAGGGCCGCTTGTGCCTTGGCTAGTCTCTGTGTGAAGTGAGGGGTAGTCGATAGCGAGGGTGTGAACCAGTATCCTAGCCATCGCAGCTCGTCTTTGGGGTGAAAGGTCGAACCGTCTTGGTGGATCGGGGAGCGGGAGATAGGCCTGTCCCTGGCGGTGCGCCAATGGATAAGCTCTGTTTTGGGGACGGAGAAGCTGACACCCAGACTGGACCCTTTGGCCTTCAGTACTGCGTAGTGCCTCTGTAGTAACTGGATATTTCGACGGTAGGACGCCGAGGACGCCGTCAGACCAAAGTCGTCGACGTACGAGAGGGTGACCCCCTGGGGGATCTCACGATGGAGTCAGGAGACATAAATAACAAAGAGAAGCGGGGAGACGGGGGAGCCCTGCGGCGTGCCCACTGCGACCGGGGCGAACACCTTTGGAGACCCTTGGAAATGGAGCTGGCATGTCCTTCCGGTCAGGAAAGCCCTGGTCCAGGAGACAAGGTACGGGTTTACAGCCTTCACCTTAAGCATGCTGCATAGTATTGAAGCGTTCACGTTGTCAAAACCCCCTTTGATGTCCAGGAAAAGCGTTGGAACTTTCCTACCAGCTATCTGGAGCGTCTTCACCTCGTGAGACAGCGTGGTGGTCGCGTCCGAGGCCGATAGGCCAGCCAACGAGCCGCATTGGTGGGGGTCCAGGAGGCCCGCGACGCGGGCCACACACGAGAGTCTTGAGTTCATGATCCTCTCTAGGATCTTCGAAAAGGTTTGCAGAAGCACGATGACACGGAAGGAGGAGGGCGAATCATAGGAGGGTTTCCCTGGCTTATCAAGCACAATGCCATCTGCCAGTTTCAGGGCAGGAGGGTGGAAGCCATAGGCCACCAGCGGGGAGAGGAGGTCCAGGATCAGGTGCGGAGCTACTCGATCTATCCTTTTCCATACCGAATTGGGTGTCATGTCAGGGCCAGGGGCTGACGATGGTGAAGACTTGGCTAGGGCTCTGCCAACCTCGTCCACCGCCAGCGCTGGGCAGTCTCTAAACGGGAGCAGGATGGAGTCGAAAGGTCTGGTCGGTTCGCCAGGAAAAAAGTGGTCGAGGAGGGCCTTGTTCAGCTCCAGTGGGGTCGTGGCACCGGGCAACACAGCGAAACGAGTGGGGGGCCTGCCCACAGCGAACTTCTTCGCCGTTCAGACCGTCTGTGGGGTAGCTGTAGCCAGGAACGCAGACCAGTGGTCCCTCTTGGCTTTCTTGATCGCTTTGAAGTAGGCTGTCCTAGCAGCTCTCGCCGAAGCGAGGAGTGCCGCATCAAACCTGTCTGCCTTCGAGGAGCGGAGGGCCGAGTTATAAGCTCTGCTGAGCTGAGAGAGGAGGGCGGACCAGCAGGGTTTTGACCGGAAGGTTATCCGCTTTACCGGGGTGTGGAGGGCCAGTTCGGCCGTTATCCTATCAAGGTTTGTTTTGAACCAGGTGTTCAACGACCGGGTGGTTGGGATGGGGGGGCCAGGCGAGACACGCGACGCCTTGAGCGCGGACTCAAGCGCAGGCCAGTCGGTCAGGTCCCAGTTGGGGGTCGGGGGGGGGCGCGCGAAACAGGGGGGCTTCAAAGCGGAGGAGTATATGAATGTGGTCGGAACCGCTGGAGAGGAGGGGGTGGGACCATTCTGAAAGGTAGGGGGCTAGGAGGGGACAAGCAAAGGCAAGGTCGAGGACGCCGGGGCGCCCAACAAGGGACATAGAAAACCGAGTATAAACACCAGGGACATTAAGGAGGGTGAACCCCAGTTCCGTGGCCCTGTCAAAATATGGGGTCGAGGTGGCGATCTCGTCCTCTTTGAAGACCCTACGGCGATCTGCCGTGGGGTGGTGGATGTTGAGGTCGCCTAGTGTGAGCGTGGGGAGGGGAGACTCAGGGAAGACAATATTCGGGGGAACGGAGCCCGTGTTGTTGAGACGCTCCTTCGTGCTATAGGAGTTTATGATCGTGAAACCAGTCATGGAGGGGTTGAAAAAACCGTCAGGGGTGAAGAGGTCCAGAGCCATAACATCACCCCGTCCGAAGAACCGAGGCAGGAGGGAAACAGTAGCCAAAAAAGAACTGTAAAGGTAAAAAGCAACGCGAGGCTTGCAGCCACCATCTGTGGGGGGAGAAAACACTGTAAACAAGTTAAATGAGGGAAGTTTGCCCCTGTAGACCGGAGGGTCTTGCAGGGCGCCAATGGACGGAGGGAGGGACAGTTGCGTGAACGACCCCAAAAGCGAAAGAAACACATCCCCGCTCCCGAGGCAGTTGTGTTGAACGAGGGTGAAGGGCTTCAGAGGGGGGGGGGAGGCCTGCTCCCCTAGCCACGATGTCTGGTTGTGCTGCATTAACGGGCCAGGCCCGACCGAGTTCTGGTCAATGGTGAGGGGCTAGCGGGCTCCGCGGGAGGGAGCGAGCGACTGCCTTGTCTGGGGCCTACTGGGGCCGGAAGTATCATTGAGCTTCTGGCTCTTGGAGTAGCCATCTCGAACGCTGACTGGAGGGAGCGGGTGGGTGAAGCGGGGGGCGAGAGGTCGTTTTCGTCGGTGGCCGTGTCCATTTCGTCACCAGCGGGTGGCGGTAGAACAATTTCCTCGGCAGCGGCGGAGCGCCTGAGAGTGGGCGGAGGCGGGCTCGAGGCACAATCCCTGTGATTCGCAGTGTGGGCGCCTTGGCAGTTGGCGCATCGCGGTGGTGAGGAAGAACAACAGCCAGGAGTAGCCTTAAGGTTGCCACCTCCAGGGCAGGTAGGGTTGGGACATCGGTGCCTGGCGCGGGTGTGGTTGAGGGAACAGATGGGGCAGACAGGGTCAGTCGAGGGGCATCTGGGGGCGACGTGTCCGTAGCTCCAGCAGTTCTTGCACTGCGTGTACCTATTAGAGGAGTAAGCTCACTCGACCGTCCTCAAGCGGGAGAAGAGGCGTATGGAGGAGTCCATTGCTGGGACGTCCCCGGGGTGGACTGAAACGATAACGGAGGTGGCAGATTTACCTTCCCTGGATGCTGCGTCCGGGTTGAGGTACCTGGCGGCGAGGATGCGAATATTCTTGGAGTTGAGGATCGACTCCCCGAGGCAGGGGAGGAGTTTGTTAGGGTCTTCGGGGAGGAAGGCAATGGGGAGGGAGTGGATGGCGAGCTGGGCCTCGTTGGGGGCGAGGCGGAAAGGCAACCAGGGGGGATCGCCCACCTGGAAAGACTTGTTGAGCTGGGCAGAGAGGGCGTCGAAGTAGGGTGCGAAGGCGGCGGCAGGGGTGGCAGGGTCGGTGACGAGCAGGGTGACAGATCCACGGTCGTTGACCTTGGTCGTGACCGCATGGGGGAGGATACAGTTTGCATCCCTAAGGACGCGAGCAGCTATGTCGGGGAAGGTTGCAGCGATCAGGGACGCTTGTTGGTGCTCAGAGGGGGAGGAATGGGGAGCGTAGAATCTTCTTTCGGCCGTGGGGAGCGACTTAGGTGTCTGGGTAGCAGACGCACTGTTGCCGGCTGACGCGACTTGGGCGGCTGTGAGGGAGCTCTTATTCTTCTTGCCCTTAGGAGCGCCACCAGAGGCGACCTTGGCATACGATTGCTGAGGCTTGGGGCAGTCAGGGGCAAGGTGCCCTGCGATGAAGGTGGTGGGGTCTGGATACTTCCCGGCTCGGAACGCGTTCGCCTCCCATGAGTCAGGGAACTTATCCGCATACGCCCGGGCGTCGCCGTAGAAGGATCGGGTTGCCACGTCATACCTGCCTATGTCCGGGTCAAAGGAGGGGGGTAAAGGGCCCTTGCTAGGGGGGGGAGCCCTCGCTTTGGGCCTGGGGACTGGTGGTGCGGGTGCACCGGACGGAGGAACAGTCGGCCGAGTGGGGGCCGGGGTCTGCCGTGTGGTTACACTGGTCGGGGGAATAGAAGGCCGAGTGGGGGCAGGCGCTTGGGGGGGTGGGCAGTCACCCTATGTGACAGGTCACGAATTGCTGCGTTGATCGGGTCGAGGACACCCTGGAGGGACTGCCAGGTTGGCATGGTGTGGACGGCGGCCTGAATATTGGCTAGTTGGATTGTTATGGTGTCCAGCTGACGCGTCATAGACGCGAGCGCGTTGAGGGAGTAGCAGGAAAGGGGGACGAGAATCGTCTCGCCGTCTGAGAGTCCAGATAGCTGGTGATCGTCGAGGATGGGGAGTTGCATGGAGGTGAAGTTAAGCCTCGGGCGGGTCTCGCGAACAAAGTCACGTATGTAGAGGTGGGACTCATTGAGCTCAGGGGAAGAGGACTGCGCCGAGGCGGCCCTTGACGGGGCCCCCGAGGAGGGAAGGGGAGGGAGGTCTTCCATCGTGATGATGGGGGATCAGGAACGCGAAGCCTGAAGGGAGGGAAGAGTTAGGGGGCGAGGGGGGATCGTGCACTGAACGACGTGGAGTAGTAATTTCAATGACTGGAGGTGGAGGAGGTGCGAAGCGTGGAGAGATGGAGGGGTCTTTTTTTTTTTCTTTTTCTTTTTCTTTTTTTTTTTTTATATCATATATTCGTTGTTAAGGTACAAGAAATCGCATGGAGCGCTAGCTATGGCGAAAACAAAACCCAAAAGCCAAAACGAACTAACATAGGAAATATCCGGAACAATACTCTTCAGCTGGGGTCCGTAACGGTCCTAGGCCCACATACGGGCTCGAAATTACACAAAGTACAGTAAGAAAAACCCTTCCTCGACCAGCAGATAGCATGAAAAAACAAACAAAGTAAACCTAGCCTTGCTGAGACGACATAAAGTACCCAAAGGAAACTACATTAGACGAGCGGGAAGAAACTAAACTAACAGCGGAAGAAGGGCGAGAAAACAGGCCCGGAGGAAAAGCTGTGGCCGTAGAACTGATCAAGCGGGTTAGGGCACCCAGGAGGGCTGCCGAGGACCATACGGGGGCGTCGGGGCCAAGCTCAGTGACCCTCTGAAGGTGGCGGGTCCTGGCAGGCCTCTTCACTGAACAGTGGAGGAGGGCGTGCTCGAAGGTCTTGGGGGCCTCTTGGCAGCTAGGGCAGGTGTCCGTGCTGTCATCGTCCCAGGAAGGATGGGCGCGGAGGTAGCTTTTGCCAGATCTCATCTGATGAATGCGACCCGCGTCGAACTTGGAGAGGCCCATAAATGGATTGGGCTTTAGCGAGGGGCGGTAGGCGTATCTTGCGGGATCCGGCGCGGCTTTCTCCCATTCCTCCATGAGGAGGTTTCTGCAGAGGAGCTTAAGCTGCAGGTATGTACGGCCCGGGGGGGGGATTGGGTACGTCTCACCCAGGAGGTGCTGGGAGGTGACCGGGAGGGGGGCGAGGCCGTCAGGCCCGAGGAGGAAAAGCATCGAGTGGGGGAGGGCGTCCAGGGGAAGGTGGGCCCTGTTCTTTGAAGGCGGTCTGGGTTGGAGCCATGGCAGAGGCAGGCAACTGCCCGCGTTCTTGCGAGAGAGGATCCTGTGATCGGGGGCATGGCGGCTCAGTGAGGGCGTCTGGAGGGCGGCTGGGAGTCTGGCCGCCGCTGGGTTAAGCTCCGGGCGGGAGCAGATTACCCTGAGGCAGGCTAGGCGGTGTTTGTACGCGAGGAGGAGTTCGAGAGGGGGGAGGCAGGCTTCGACGGCCAGGATGTCTATAGGTGTGCACGCAAAGCAATTCGTGGTCCATCTCTCGACCTTGTGCCAGAAGGCTGAGAGCTTCCGCGCCATGTGGGCGGTGGGCTTAAAGGTATCCGCGCCGTAGCTGAGGATGGGGAAATGGAGCGACGATGCCAACCGATGGCACAGAAATGGGGGCAGGCCCATCCCCGGGGGTGAGATCCTTTTGACCGCCACAAAAGCCGCTTGTGCCTTGGCTAGTCTCTTGGTGAAGTGAGGGGTAGTCGATAGCGAGGGTGTGAACCAGTATCCTAGCCATCGCAGCTCGTCTTTGGGGTGAAAGGTCGAACCGTCTAGGTGTATCGGGGAGCGGGAGATAGGGCCCCTGTCCCTGGCGGTGCGCCAATGGATAAGCTCAGTTTTGGGGACGGAGAAGCTGCCACCCAGACTCGACCCTTTGGCCTTCAGTACCGCATAGTGCCTCTGTAGCAACTGGATATTTCGACGGTAGTACGCCGAGGACGCCGTCAGACCAAAGTCGTCGACGTACGAGAGGGTGACCCCCTGGGGGATCTCACGATGGAGTCGGGAGACATAGATAACAAAGAGGAGCGGGGAGACGGGGGAGCCCTGCGGCGTGCCCACTGCGACCGGGGCGAACACCTTTGGTGACCCTTGGAAACGGAGCCGGCACGTCCTTCCGGTCAGGAAAGACCTGGTCCAGGAGACAAGGTACGGGTTTACAGCCTTCGCCTTAAGCATGCTGCATAGTATTGAAGCGTTCACGTTGTCAAAACCTCCTTTGATGTCCAGGAAAAGCGGTGAAACCTTCCTACCAGCCATCTGGAGCGTCTTCACCTCGTGAGACAGCGTGGTGGTCGCGTCCGAGGCCGATAGGCCAGCCAACGAGCCGCATTGGTCGGGGTCCAGGAGGCCCGCGACGCGGGCCACACACGTGTGTCGTGAGTTCATGATCCTTTCCAGGATCTTCGAAAAGGTTTGCAGCAGCACGATGACGCGGAAGGAGGAGGGCGAATCATAGGAGGATTTCCCTGGCTTATCAAGCACAATGCCATCCGCCAGTTTCAGGGCAGGAGGGTCGAAGCCATAGGCCACCAGCGGGGAGAGGAGGTCCAGGATCAGGTGCGGAGCCACTCGATGTATCCTTTTCCATACCGAATTGGGGGTCATGTCAGGGCCAGGGGCTGACGATGGTGAAGACTTGACTAGGGCTCTGCCAATCTCGTCCACCGCCAGCGCTGGGCAGTCTCTAAACGGGAGCAGGATGGAGTCGAAAGGTCTGGTCGGTTCGCCAGGAAAAAAGTGGTCGAGGAGGGCCTTGTTCAGCTCCAGTGGGGTCGTGGCACCCGGCAACACAGCGAAACGAGGGGGGGGCCTGCCCACAGCGAACTTCTTTGCCGTCCAGACCGTCTGTGGGGTAGCTGTAGACAGGAACGCAGACCAGTGGTCCCTTTTGGCTTTCTTGATCGCTTTGAAGTAGGCTGTCCTAGCAGCTCTTGCCAAAGCGAGAAGTGCCGCATCAAACCTGTCTGCCTTCGAGGAGCGGAGGGCCGAGCTATAAGCTCTTCTGAGCTGAGAGAGGAGGGCGGACCACCAGGGTTTTGACCGGAAGGTTATCCGCTTTACCGGGGTGTGGAGGGCCAGCTCAGCCGTTATCCTATCAAGGTTTGTCTTGAACCAGGTGTTCAACGACCGGGTGGTTGGGATGGGGGGGGCAGGCGCAACACGCGACGCCTTGAGTGTGGACTCAAGCGCAGGCCAGTCAGTCAGGTCTCAGTTGCGGGTCGGGGGGGGGGCGCGAAACAGGGGGGCTTCAAAGCGGAGGAGTATAGGAATGTGGTCGGAACAGGAGGAGGGGACGGGTTCGGACCATTCTGAAAAGTAGGGGGCTCGGAGGGGACAAGCAAAGGCGAGGTCAAGGACGCCGGGGCGCCCAACAAGGCACATAGAAAACTGAGTATAAACACCAGGGACATTAAGGAGGGAGAACCCCAGTTCCGTGGCCCTGTCAAAGTAGGGGGTCGAGGTGGCGATCTCGTCCTCTTTGAAGACCCTGAGGGGATCTGCCGTGGGGTGGTGCATGTTGAGGTCGCCCAGTGTGAGCGTGGGGAGGGGAGACTCAGGGAAGACAATATTCGGGGGAAGGAGCGGGTGTTGTTGGGACGCCCCTTCGTGCTATAGGAGTTTATGATCGTGAAACCAGTCATGGAGGGGTTGAAAAAATCGTCAGGGGTGAAGAGGTCCAGAGCCATAACATCACCCCGTCCGAAAAACCGAGGCAGGAGGGAAACAGTAGCCAAAAAAGAACTATCAACGTAAAAGGCAACGCGAGGCTTGCAGCCACCATCTGTCTGAGGGGAAAACACTGTAAACAAGTTAAATGAGGGAAGTTTGCCCCTGTAGACTGGAGGGTCTTGCAGGGCGACAATGGACGGAGGGAGGGACAGTTTCGTGAACGACCCGAAAAGCGAAAGAAACACCTCCCAGCTCCCGAGGCAGTTGTGTTGAACAAGGGTGAAGGGTTTCAGAGGGGGGGGGGAGGCCTGCTCCCCTACCCACGATGTCAGGTTGTGCTGCATTACCGGGCCAGGCCCGACGGAGTTCTGGTCATCGGTGAGGGGCTAGCGGGCTCCGCGGGAGGGAGCGGAGAGATGGAGGGGTCTTTTTCTTTCTTCTTTTTTCTTTTTTTCTTTTTCTTTTTCTTTTTTTTAAAATCATGTATTCGTTGTTAAGGTACAAGAAACCGCGTGGAGCGCTAGCTATGGCGTGAACAAAACCTTAATCCCAACAATGACCCGCTTCACCCCCTCATGGGAAAAATCAAACCCCTCCAACCCAGAGCCCACCCCTCCCCCTAGCAGCACCCAAGACGAGAGCAAGACGAAGCAATACCCTCCTCCAGACACGTAAGGAAAGACAAGTATAGGAAGAAAAACAGGGAAAGACACAAACCCTTCGGCGGCCCCCCCAAAACAAAAGAAAAGAATGTTACGGCACCAAGTGCCGACGGAGAGGAAAGATAAAACTACTGTTGCCCGATGCCTAAGGGAATACCCCGAACCTAACGGCTTAGGGGCAAGGCCGTGTCACGGGCTGACTGCCCGGAAAATCGGCGACGCTTCGGACTTTAGCATAGGCCAAGGAGGTAGTGCTATACCATGACAGAGCGTAACCTACTCGCGAGGTTTGCGACCGTAGCGTAAATTGCAGGAGCGGGAGGAGGACGAGGGGAGTCACCCAGCGAGGAGAGCCACTCAGCAGTGGAGGTGCCAGCTATCGTGATGGGCAGTAGGGTGCCAACCGAGGAGGCTGTAAGGCGCCAGCTAAAGAAGGATGTAGCAGTACGGTGCAAGCGGATCCAACGCGTGGGAAGCGGGAGAGGGAGGGCTCGCCAAAGACCAAGAAGTACGAACGCGGAGGACCGAAACAGGGTCACGACTTTTCGAATGCCAACCGTACCGAACCTGCAACTCAGGAGAGAGTGCAATACCAGAGAGCAGGGCCACCAGGGCAACTACTTCACCGATAGCCCGAGACTAGCGACCGCGTGTTGACGAGGAAAAAAGGGTTGCCGACCGTGCAAATCGCTAAGCGAGACGCGTCGCGAACTGCGGGGTAAAGGGTAGGAACATCAACGCGAGCATGCTCAACGAAGACAAACGGAACCAGGAAGGAATCCATACCCCCGGGAGGGGAGGCCAAAGGCCCCAGAGAAAAGGAAAGAGATGAAGGCGTGATAAACCTCCGAGCAGTTGCCACGGGCGGGGAAGATCAGAGGCGGAGGACACTCTCACGATGATTTCCCATGGTGTTGAGATTTCAATCGCTGGAGGTGGAGCGGACGAGAAAGATGGAGAGATGGAGGGGTCGGAGGGGTCCCTATATAGGTAGCGCGGATGCTGTACATTTCGCCGGCTGTGAGTCCTAGGGGACGTACAAGCAGGGAATGCGACTTAGGGTGTACCGCGACGTCGTGATATGGATCTGTGAGGCTCGGATACAGTATCGTGGGATAGATAACGAAGGTGCTTCGCCAATGACGGCGGATAAAGAAATAGAACTTGGATAGAACAAAGACTGTCGAAAGATCGTGAAAAGTACTAAGTCTTGATCGTAACGGGTGATATTTGCGCACCCCTGAAGTATTGTTTTAAGCCTCACAAGTAAGCATGCGCCAAGAGACATCGCGTACTCTGCCATCTCTTGGCGTCAGCCTCATCCTCAGGCCAAGAGATTAGCTCTCATGACCGAGCTTGAACGAAACACCACAAGCTACGCGATGTGTGAGCGATCCCACAAAAGAACTCATGAATTCAAGATCTGCAGGTAGTAAGAAATCTATTCTAATACTATGATATCTATTAAACACAAACGCTAAATCACTAATATATCTCGGCAGACTCAGGGCACGATCGAGTCGCCGTCAGATCGACCAAACTCCCCGGACATACTCAGACGCATTCTCTTAACAAAACTGGCATCCTCGTCACCTTTTTCGTCATCGAATTGTGCCAGACGCTTCCTGTCCTCCTTTGCTTTCAACAACTGGCGAAAATTTGAAGTGTGACGCAGTCTCTTATTCAAACGCTCCAAATCTTCCGAATCAGATGGAGCTCCACGCTTCCGTGCCTTGACTTCCGGAGTGTGACCCCCGCGGCCTCTCAGTTCCAACCCCGCGTTGGTATTCATTTGGGATGGGGTATGAATAGCCAGGGGTATACGACAGTGGAGGGATTTGGCGGGATCTGCAACGGCGGATGGTGATGTTCCGATGATCGCTTCGCATCCCTCGCCGGCGTCGGAGACATCAGATGATGAACTGCTGGGTACCGGGAGAAAAAGGGGAGAGTCATTTCCCTGGTTACCTCCAGCATTGGCTGGGCCGGGGTCTGGTCTGACTTCCCTTTGTGGGGCTGGAATGCCAGTACGTGCCCCTGCTTGCCGAGCCCAATTGGCGATGGCATTTTCGGGAAGATAGTTGTGCCCCCTCAAGGGCGGAGTGGCCGCCCTCTCCCGAGTCGCTGGGCGATGACAATAGACCATGAGATCCAACGGATCCTCGAGAACCGGATTCGACAGCAGCCATGCTCTTACGTCTTGATCACTCTCGATGAAGACGTAATCTATATAGGACAACTGGAAGCCAGGATGCATACGCAGCTGTTGTCGGCCATCACCTGTCGCGCCAAGTATGTAGCGAACTGCGTTGTGTGGCACAGTTCTCGCTATAATTGCTGACAGTCCGCGTATATCATAGGAATTTAACTCAGCAAAACCTACCCCATGGATATTTTGGGGACGCCAATGAAGAAGGTGATAATTGGGTCATTGTGCGCCACCACTTGCAGGATTACAGACCCAAACAATACGGACAGCACGTGTACATCCAAGCATAGCGCTCTAATCTATATCTCCTAAGTCAGAAAGTAAAAAAAAACTCATATGGAATGTTGCGAAAAACTCACCAATTTGGGACAGATCAGACACTGCGCGAGGTACCCATCGTGCCATGCCAAGGTATTCAAACCCCGGATCCTCCGCGATCTGTGCCGCAGCTCCCTGGATATCCGCCGGAGGAGCATGTTGCATCCCTAGTGGCGTACCGAGAATGCCCATTGGGGGAGGTGCTTGGTTTTGCGCAGGAATATTTACCGGGCCGGGAGGATTGATCGCACGTTGGAGATTCGCCGGAGCATGTTGCATCCGCAGTGGGGTACCGAGAATGCCCATTGGGGGAGCCGCTTCGTCTTGCGCAGGAATATTTCCCGGGGCGGGAGGATTGATCGGACCTTGGAGATTAGCCGCGCCCGGAGGATTGTTCAGACCTGGAAGATTCGCCGTGCCGGGAGGATTGTTCTGACCTGGGAGAGTCGCCGCGCCAGGAGGATTGTTCTGACCTGGGAGATTCGCCGGAGGGTGAGGATTTTTCTGCTTGTGGAGATTCCCCAAGCGCAAAACAATCCGAGGTTGGGGATTTGCCGGGCCCGGGGGTGGACGATGGTTCTGGGAATTTGCCGGGCCTGGGGGTGGAGGATTGTTCTGAGGTTGGGGATTCGCCGGGCCTGGGGGTGGAGGATTGTTCTGAGGTTGGGGATTCACCAGGCCTGGGGGTGGAGGATTGTTCTGCGCTTGGGGATTCGCCGGGCCTGGGGGTGGAGGATTGTTCTGCGCTTGGGGATTCGCCGGGGGAGCAGGTACGTTTTCGGCTGGCCCAGGAGCATTGGCCTGCGGAGAATTTTGGCCAACTGGGCCAGCGTTCGGCACAGCTGTTGCAATACTCCACTGGCACTGAGGCAGTGGGTTGAGAGGTAGTAATATCGGGTTCATAATGACTTGTGCAGGGGGGACGCCCGGGCCGGGTGGAGGCACGTCGTTATTGGTTCTAATCGTCTTTGTAAACTTCTTTCCACAGTGCTTAACCAATTGAAGAACTGCCTCATCAATCACCTGCATACTAGTCATGTTATTGGCTGCTGACGCAGTGGCGAGTTCATCGCATGCAGGTTTCAATCTCCTCATGCCTGCGACAATTTGCTGGAATTCTGCGTCTGGGAAGTGAGCATTATCTGATATATAGCCCCTGGCTAACATCTGATCTTTTACAGCATCCCGCCAACAAACGTATTCGGGGGGGGGCTTGTTTTTGGGGTGATGGGGGACGCCCATGGTCAACTTATGATCGTTAATATTTCGACAATCGGGGCGTCAATGAGAAAACTTCCCAACGAGAGCAAAAGGCGGAAGGTTATAGGTCTGACCCGCGGGCGGCGCCTGCTGCGCACCTCCAGCCATCATGAGGGCGTACACTACAATGTTGTTATTCTGCGCAATATCGGTGGATTCTTGGTATATATAGATGGCAGTATTTAGAATACTTGTGATGTGATAACGGTGGCTGTTGTGGAGGTTCTGAGTGTGAGATGGATCTTGGTATGAAGCCCTTCTAGTATCGTGTACGGCGGCCTATAACGACAAAACCGCCACAACGCACAAATCTTCAAAATTAGAAATTAAAAATTAAATTAATAAAGTATCAAATCCCTCAACTATCAGACTTTTGTAAGCAGTTAACTCAATCATCATCATGGGTATTATAGGGGATAGATAAATGACATGCGGAAGAAATGGGAAAGAAAAATAAAATTATTAAGAGATGTTGAAAAAATATGAGAGAGTTTAAGCCCACTAGTAGTTACATAACTGGTAGAGAGAAGAAACCTTTCCATCGCATCTTCAGCCTTAAAAGAAAGTTCTTGTAGAAACAGAAATTGGAAAAAACACTGGTAGGAAAAGTACTAGGGCTGATTCAAGGAAGAGGCAGAGCGAACCCACTCAGCTGCCTGCTCTCTACCCTCTCGTGGGTTGAGAACTCGGGAACTTAGAGCCTGAGAGTGCAGTAGAATAGAGTCTTGTGGCTGCGAAGAACTTGGTAGCTGAAGCCGACTACACTATAAAGAACATTAGAATATATCTCCAAATACACATTAAAATTTCTCTTCGGGCTTGAGAGAAGCAGCATTAAGGCTTTCCTCCACAGTGAATGAAGACCTTCCCTCATCCTACCGTCACAATTGTTGTCCCTATTTTCATAATGATCATTATTTTCACTTACCATCGGCTACATGGTCATCTTTGTATTAATACATCATATCTTGTATGATATGTTGAGAGAAAACCGGAAGTAATGAAGGGATGGCGTGGTGCACAACTTGCGCAAAACTCATGCCTTCTACTACTTGGGTGGTATCCCGAATACCAAGATTGCGTAAATATGTTGCAAGGAAGTTCAATCTCATCAAACTCATGACACTTCATGGGAAGAGCCTTTCAAAATTGACTTAAGTACAGCCGTATCAGAGCTCGCCGGCCATTATTCCGCCTGTCTTACTGTTCCCACCTTTCCCACTATTCCTATCTACTGTACACACACACTTTATTTGTTTTACAATACTTTATTCTCTTCAGCTACTTTGGCTGTCCAGGTTCTTCTATAAGTACCCTTCCATCCCTCTACCTCAATATATAACCTGCACTTCTTGCCTGCCGTGGGTGGGCCCATTTGTCTCTCTTCCGTTCCAAATCCAAACCGTTCTCTGCATCGTTGTTAAACTATTGCTCTTTGCCTACATTGACTCAACCTTCCCATTCCACTGTCGCTTTGCCCCCTGGTTTTCTATCGTTGGTAACAAGTGAGTTGGAACCACTATGGTTGTGGTCTTTCTTCCTGAGGTGTATTTCTTCCTGAGGTGTATTTCTTCCTGAGGTGTATTTCTTCCTGAGGTGACTCTGTGTCTTGTTGATTTGGGCAAGTTTGTTTCTTTTGTAAGAGAGCTTTTTTTTGGTTTCAATCCACTGCGTGAAGACAAAGGTAAGTCTGGGCACACGCCCAATGGATGGTCATTTCTAACATGTAACTAGAGTTGTTGATTGTTTGAGAGAGAAGAAATATCACATACAGCTAACCACTTTATTTGCCGGGTTATCTATGATGGTTTAACCAACCCATGTGTAATACAAGCATGTTTGGATTAGCCGTCAAAGTCAGCATTTGTGTCAAGGCTAGGTTTGTCGGCAGGTTATCTTTTTTTGTAAACAGCGCAGCTTGGGGTAGTAATAGGATGAAGAAACTTGTTGGGAGGAAAGTGCCTTACAGACGAACCCTGTCTGGTCAGCCCGGTCATATTGTTCGGCTACCCTATACGACGGATAACCTGCGCACGCCTGACAGCCTCCTGAATCCATTCAGTTAGACACTAAGCTGTTGGATGCTATGGCCGAACAACCCAGGCCTCCAGGCCCCACGGGAGGATGGCAAGCAAAGGAACCCATCGCACCGTCTGGATGAACGACAGAGAGTTGGAGAGAGTGTTCACAGCGGGGCAGTCTGTCCGTCCTGAGGGTTGGACCAGGACGGACTACGATTCGTAGTCCGTCCAGTCCTGGAGAGAATTTTGCCCAGGGCTAAGGGCGGTAGGACGGGGAAGACGGTAGGCCCCACAACTAGTTTTCAGAATGTCTCAAAGCGTGAGGCCAGACTGACCCCCACAGATCTCCACAGATCTCCACAAATACCTGTTCTGTATGGAAGTACAGCAGGAGTTGTTAGGCTCGTAGAGGGAATAACTTTAAGATGGTTACCGCGAGGTAAAGGAGAGTAAGCGAAGGATAGTTGTCTATCTCATCATTTTGACTAGGTGCGAGATCGCGGTGTTTATATACACAGAAAACGCAAATAGCCATGACTGAAAGATGTGATAATAGAAACACAAAAGCGGAAAGCATCTGTAGAAACAGGTGATATGAGAGTAGAAATGATGCAACTATGACAGGCAGAAAGACTGCCGTAACTATGACCAGTAGAGTACCATAAAAGTAGAAAGTACTAAGTTAGTCTCATGCTTCAACAATACCAGCAGGTCCCGAAAGATCCTCACAAAGCCTTGCAGATTCTCACCAATCCCACTGTCCTTGTCGGGGGATCCGTAGTGCACCACCGTCCCCTATTGTCCTTGTATTTGGATGGCATAATAGTGTCTCACCTTGTCGGCCAGGGCCCGTGGTCCTCACTCAAACCTGCAGTCCTGAAATGTCCCAGGACGGGACGGAGTGAAAATTGTCGTGCGGTCCGGTCAAGTCTTCTTGTCAGTTTCCCCGTGGGGCCGCCAGGCCCCCCAGACCGTTACGAACACTGCCAATCAGTTTATTGCTTATTGAATTCTGACGGTTGAGGGACTTTTTAATTTTTAATTTTGAAGTTTTAAGATTTGTGCGTTGTGGCCGTTTTGTCGCTATAGGCCGCCGTAATCGTGATCGATTCACTTTATATATACAACTCCCAGTTCCTCTAGGTGTTTTGAAAGAATCATGAATTCATTTCATGATTCGTTAAGAACACACAAATCTGACACTCTGTGACAGGACTCTGCCATTGTCAGATTCAACTTGAATAAATGGAACATGATAAACACATTCGGGCAGGAACATAATCTTTGCTGTCTCAGTTCAAAGAAACCATAGCTCATGCCACGTGACGCCAACGCTAAACTCTATCAATGACTAGATCATGATCCACCCTACATGCGATCCACACGCGTTGTGGTCAACACTCGACATAGCCCTACCCTCGAATCTACATGGAGCCCACGGGATCAACTGAGCAAAGTCTATCCATGCCTAGCAAATGTCCATCGTGCCGCCGAAAATACAGCATGTCTGGTGCATATGAGAAGCACCTGCGAACTGCCCACGCGGGTCTGGACATTGTCCTCGCGTCCACAGTACAATATATCAACATTGAACCCGGCGTATTCCACAACCCCGAAGCGAGCGGGCGCCAGGATTCTGACTATGAATCCGATCCAGGCCCTGCTGGATTGGAGTCTGACGAATTTTGTCAAGACATTTCATGTGAGTCTGATACTGTAGTACTCGACGACGCTACGTCAGCCTTTGACGGAAAACAGATTTGTCATGAAGGCGCCGGAGAAGTAATCGGAGACGTCCACGGGTTTGAGGACGAACACAGCAACCTGTGCGAGGACCCATGGGCACCATTTAATAGTGCTCAAGGTTTCAAACTAGCATCCTGGTTCATTGATGGAAAAGTATCCAAATCACGAATCAACGAATACTTCTCAAGTGGCTCAGGAAATGCTGAATCAGTCGGGTATAGCTCTATGCACACACTGGAAAACCACCTCCGGTTGCTGGATCCGTACAGTCAATATCTGTAGTAGTTCGAAGGACAGGTTGAGGATGGCCAGAGAACTTTGCCATTTTTCTACCAAGACATTCTAGGGTGTGTTAGATATCTCCTTCGCCACATCACATACCGACACGACTTGGTCTACGCTCCACGGCGTGAATATGACCCTACCGGGCACAGAATATATGCAGAAATGAATACGGCGGATTGGTGGTGGGACGTCCAGGTATAGCAACCCATCTGCTTATGTGGGGACGTTCGCCAACTGATTATAGGAGACGCTTCCACCTGGTGCTACTGTTGTTCTAATAATTGGGATGTAGGATCAGACGAACCTCACCAACTTCTCGCGTGACAAGAAAGCGTGGCCTGTCTATCTTACGATCGGAAATCTTCCTTCGGCCCAGCGCAACAGCCCAGGATCGATGGCTGTTCTGCTTCTTGCCTTATTGCCTATTCCACCCAAACTCTCAAAGTCGTCCAAAGCCGATCAATGCCAGCGGAAAATCAAAGCTGACACCCTACAAGATGTATTCGAACTGATCTTTACGCCCCTACAGGGCGTGGCACATTCCGGCGTCCCCATCGACTGTGCCGACCGGAAGGTTCGACTCTGCTTCCCAATCCTCTCCGCGTGGATCGCGGACCATATGGAAAATGTGGTACTGCACGGGTTAAAATGCAACGCCTGTCCTAAATGCGAGGTGCCTACCTACGAATTAGGAACGAATGCCAAAAACTATCGAACCAGAGATTACGCCAGATACCAAAGCTACAAACCTGAAATTCAGAACGCAGGCTTGGAGTCTGACGACGACCACGTCATGTGTGACAATCTCGGTATCGGCCAAAATATCTTTCACAGACTTGACCGGGTTTCGGCGTCTGATTTCTACAAACCAGACATGCTCCATACCATTTATCTAGGGCTATTTAACCACATGATGGACAAGATTGAAGGCTTTCTGAAGAAACACGGGCAACTGCAGGTGTTCGACGACGTTTGGAAGGCATTACCGCCATCCCCGGGATTCTTGGTCCCCAAAAAGGCCTACCGCGAGGTTACACAGTGGCAAGGGAAAGAGATGAGGAATCTGGGGCGCTGTATTTTGGGAGTTCTCGCCGTGGCTCTTCGCCAACCAGTAGGCGCACAAGCAATTCCTTTCAAACGTGCTCTCGCATGCGTCAGGGCACTCGTCGACTTCAATATGATGGCACAATACCGAAGCCACACCCCAGACACCATAGCCTACATGGAAGATTATCTGGACCAGTTTCATAGGATGAAAGATATCTTCTTGAAGTTTCGAGTGATAAAACGCACACAGGCCAAAGTTGACAAGCAACGAAAGGAGATCCGACGTCAGAGAGCCCTGATACGGGAGCGAGTGGCCCCATCCCAACGGCGCCGAATCCGTGACGACGATCGTGACGAAGAGAACGAACTGCGTATGGACATGATTCATGGCGAAACACATTTCAACTTCATCAAGATGCATCTACTAAGCCACTTTTGTGACCATATAGGCCAGTTTGGCAATATTCCGATGTATTCCACGGAGATCGGAGAGCTAGCTCACAAGACGCAAATCAAGGACGGATGGCGACAATCGAATAAAAATGATGCCGCGCGCCAGATAGTGCCTAGCTACGGTCGTCAACATGCAATCCGGATGAGACTATTGAACTTAGAATCTCTGCAAGCTCGCGGAGCCGATCTCTCGGCGGACGTGCTACAGCATTTAGATAGGACAACCAGCACGGTATCACAGCCGGTCATCCGGAGAAGGATCCAGAAGGGACGTCGGGAGGATGTGTCCAATGTCGTGGATTTTAGCCGGATCTCGGGAGTCTCACTCGAGATTATATATTGTGAATTGATCCAATATAGCCGACATAACCTGCCCGCAGGGCACCGTCTTCCTGAGGACCATGCGATACTTCGATCACTCCCTGTTGAGCTACTGACACAACTCGAAATACCAGTTCTTGCGTTCCAAGAAGCCGATGTTTACGAGATCCACCGTGCGCAATCCACCGGCGCCCCACACCCCAAAAATTAGGGCAGTCGCAATGATTGGGTTTGGGTACAGGCGGCTATGGAAGAAATGTATGGTGCGCTGCGGAGTCGTCTACTGGCAAAGCTGGTTGCCCTCTTCAAAATCCGGGACTACAGATCCGATGATACGGTCCGTCGTGTCGCCGGTGTTCCGATGATGACCCCAGTCAACTCGGAGCTTCTATCTTATCTACATGGCCTTGTTACAGTGCAGATGAGAAAGGATACGCGAGGGTCTACAATAGTTGATATAGGAACAATTCCCGGGTTGGCGCACCTGATCTCGGAGGAAGACCGGCACTGGCTTGTAAATAGCCGGATTGATCTCAGAACAGTTAACGAGGTTTATTAAACCGTCCGGATCAGAGAATCAAGCCTCCACTATGTGTGAGAATCCTACATCTTGATACTGTATATACTAGAAGATATAGAAGCGACTTTCTTGAAACCCCGATCATTAGTTCACCAGACCAATGAGGCGTGAGATGTGAGACGTGAAACGTGAGATGTGAAAAGAAAAAGGTGCTGCCGCCCCAGACGCCGGCCGATGTCTGAGGAAGCAGCGAATTAATTGAAGTTGTGATAGCGGTGATGAGGGGTGGGATATATCAGGACGGGGAGAGGAGGCGAGAAGGACGAGATCGAGAGTCTGGGGCAGTCTAGACGTCGGGAGGATGTGAGGTTGTGTCAGGATGCAACGAACGTTGCAATGCAAGTCAAGCCGCACAGGACGCAGGGGACGCAGAAAATACGTCGCTTGCGTCAGGACGCAATCCCGACAGATCAGACGCAGGATCCGTTTTTGCTGATGTTCAGTAGGGAGGGTCCAAGATTAGCTAGTATTGAATAGCTTTTCTCTCTATTTGTTGGTCATGGGTCGGGATCAGCTGGCATCTGCATAAGCGTGCTCTAAAAGTACTGGCCTTAAATGGTGTTGCTGGCTCTGTCCAATGTAAATCTCGGGAAATTAGAGGGAAAGCAGAAAAAGGACAGTGTTAAAACATAATATAATACATATGGCCACTGGAGTTCCCACGCCTTTCCCACAGGGATACATCCTCCTCCTGCTTCTCCTCGTTTCTTGGAAAATCTTGCCGCCTGTCGTGATGATCTATGGTACCGCAATCATAATGACTATTTCCTTTCTTTTACCTCGCCATTCTTTCTTTCCTTTCAAACACTTCCCTATCTTAATTGCTACAGTAATAGGTCACCAGCCCAGGCTATATAATAAAAACAGGCTATGTTGGGTACAGAGTGTATTGGGATTCGTACTCTTTCTACGTCTCCGGGCGTGTCCTATATATGCACAAACTTGACTTAGAGAGGAAAGTTCTTCATCCGCAACACTCACAACCCTTTCCTCCCATTTTCGCGCCATCCACCCAACCTCTTGTTGAAACTTACAATGGCTGGACCTAGTGTTTCACACCCTCACCAGAATCAGTTGATGTTTGGAAAATTCTGATATGCGTTTGACTAGTATAGTGGAAACATATAACCAGACCAGGGTTCTCAATAGTTGGCCAAGGAAACCAGCTCGGACTAGCTAGACCAGGTCAAAGTCTAGTCTAGTCTGATGGTGGATATTAGACTGACCAGACAGTCCTAGTTGTTCGAACTGACTGGACTGGGCTCAGTCAGACTCGATGGACAGGGCAAAAACCGAGTGATAGAAGATGCTTCTGCTTGTGGCTTATCCGTCAATGGGAACAGCCCAATTGAGAAAACTGCAGCGAAATGAAGCCAAGACTTTGATCGCTAACACCGCTCCAAGCAAGTTCTCTCTCGTGCACTCTCAACTCCTTCACTCTCAACTTGAACCCCTATTATCTTCCACAAGGTAATTTACAAACAACACAGACAGAAGTGTATACATAAAGCAGCAAAGTGCTCCTATCCTTCTATTTATCACACCACGAGGCCTTTCTCCCCAATGTATGTTACCTTTCTCCTTTCTCAAATATCGGACGCAGAGTTTATATTGACAAAAGAAAAGGAACAATCATCACAATTCTCATTGCCCATAGAATACCCATCTCTAGCATGCTTATACTCCTTCCCAGCCGTTCTATACTCTTGCATGTCATATGCCCCTTGGTGGCTCTTTCATCAGCAGCCCACATTGGAAGCCATTGTCCTAAGGAAACAGGGGGTGAGCCGCAAGTGATATTTTTCCGGAATGTGATATCCTAGCCATGCTGGGCACAACCTACCTCACAGTCGTAACTGTACGGAAATAAGTGTTGTTCTTTTCTAATTGTAAAATGTCGTGGATGTTTTTCTTTGCAAGAATGTATTTATTTTATATGAGTATTATTATATCTCGTGCGATCACTTTATCAGGACTGGCCACGGACAAGTCCTGGACCAGACTGGACTACCTGAACTAGGTCAGTCTAGTCGCTAACATCCAGAAGGACTCACCAAACAGTCCTGTCCTCAAGACCAGACTGGTCGGACTATTGAGAACCCTGAACCAGACAACCTAGTACTAGCTACCAACTATGACACTGGATTTGTATCGAGAAAGTTTGAGATGCGAGACAGTAGAGGATTTCATATATTTTCCTTATGTCTTTCCTTTTTCTTTCTCTCTGTTTTTCGCCGACTTTGTCTCTATAAGAAACCATCTTGTTCCACCTTCTTTTCTAACATCGTCTATTATCATCATCATTCGTTTTGTTTCATTTCTTCTTTAAATAAGAATCAAGTCTTTTTGTCGCTTGCCTTGTTGCCCTCGTATTCGAGTGAACATATCGACCGTCCGAGTACGCCCTACGATATTTTAAGACCTCGCAGTAGTTTCCCGAAACTTCTTCTCCCTAATTCCACTCCTTGAGTTTCGTCCTCTTACACTATTTCTCCTATCTTCTGCGATCATTCGCAGTCCTAACACAGTGGCCCGTTTCCTAACAATCGTAGTGTGACACTGATACATTCCAAGTCCTAGCACACCTTAATCACTAACCTATAGTCTGCCCTAGTGCCAAATCCTAAAACATCCTAAACGTTCTTGCTTTAGCCAACGTCTCAACCAAACAAACTGTTACTCTTCCGATACCATACTAGTCAATCGTGCAACCGTGATCACACACAATTCCTCTCAGCCATGTCCCATCAGTATTCTGACTATCCCCTGGGTATGGAACCTTCGTGAATTTCAACACTGTAGAGTTCATTTCGTCTCTTTCCTTCCAATCGCTATTAATCCCTAATTTCTCCTCCACCCATAAGAAATGTTTCTTTGTCGATGCCAGTCATACATTCTATTCTCACACTTGATCTTCTTACTTGCTTTCGCTGCAGAAATTGGCTATGGCCCTCTCTTTGACCCCTGCTGGGATAACTTTCAGGCACAGATGGTGAAATTTTGCACGGTTGGTGGCGACCTCGCCCAAATGACGGATTGTTGGTGCGGGGAGGGCAAAGGGAGGCAGTGGATCGGAGGGATGGGGGCTTGCTTGGACATTTGCGAGCAGGCAGTGTGTAACAGCGGGATCAGATGGTTCGCTACCGGAAGATTGTCTGCGAGGGACAGAAGGGGAAAACGGCTATCTCCGGTACCCTCCATGTGGAGTGCAGGAAGACTAGATTTCAGGAAAAGGGAGAGAGCTTTGTGCCGGCAGTGACGAATGAGATACCACCACCGACAACTGAGCCGGTAGGTATCACGAACAGTGATGGCCAGGTTTTGAGAGGCGAATTTACCCCGCCTCCGCAGACCGGAATGCCGGTGACCTCTTCTTCGTCGGTTGACGAGACTGGAAGCCTTGGTTCCCCTTCGTTGACCCCCCTCCAGCAAGTTCCGCCGCGGCGGTATTGTCATTGTCTTTAGCTTCCCCGATTATCCCCACTGCATCGGCAAATTTCACCAGTCCGTCCACATTATCATCATTCTCGAGTCGATCCCGCCTGACACCAGGGCAACTTGGGGCCATAATAGCCTCTTGCATCTTGGGATCCTTCCCGCCGGTGTTATCAATATCCTTCTGTCCCTATCACCGCACCAATTCCAAGCCCTTTGCCTTCCTCCCGACTCGCTCGGGTTTCCATTCCTGCCCATGATTAATCACAAACCATGAGCAATCGTGGTGGTCCTGGAACATTGAGGCAGCACTTAACAACCCCCAATCACCTATTGCTTCCATCCTCCCAAGATACTGCCGTCCCAAGCCACGCATCCCACCATCCGTTCAGCAGAACTTTCCCCCCAGACAGACATACAGCCACACCATAATCCCCGTTCCTCCATTCCCCTCTTCGAGGAGCTCCTCTACAAGAATCCTCTCTCTATCTACCACTACCCGCTCCCGCTCTCGAGACCGAATCTCGGAGCACACCATCATAGAGCCACAGTCGCAGGAGGTGGTAACGGAGGTCTTAACATCAACCCGGCAGTCGGTTGTAAGCTCGCAATGCGACTATAGTTCCGCAAGTTGCTCCACGTGGAGTTGGGTATAGAATGACGATCCAGGGTGACCGTAGATATTATTTCTTATTTCAACTTTGGTTCCTCTCTTTGCATTGGGTGGTGTTTTGTCTATTTCTTTCTTTGTTCTCCGGTTCAGAATAGAGGTTTGGTTAATCAATTTGTATATACGCAGGCAAGGCAGTAACCTTGTCCGGTTTGGGAGTAAGTATATTTCAGGCTAAATTGTATTTATATGGCGCATTAATGGGTGGATGAGAGATGTGTCGGGTGGTGGGGAGATATCAAAACATTTTTCATTTGTTACGTTTGGTTTGTTTGGGGCGTGGCATGTGCTGGTACAATGCTGTGCCATGGTTGCGGCCGTGGCTGCAACCCCAGGATGTTCGCAGGCCCACAACCTGGGGCACTCTAAAGAGTGCCTGCCAGCTCAACACAACTTTGCAGCTCAACACAACTTTGTGGCTTATGATAGACACTCTGTGGCTCAACACAACTTTATGGTGCAATGCAACTTAGTGACCCAGCATAAATTTCGTACTCAGCATAAATTTGAGGCTAAATATAATTTTATTTAACCTGAAAGACTACACAGGCATAATATCCCTTGAAGGATAAAAGCATCAAACCAATGGCTTGGTGTGTGCACTTTCTGCTCGGTTAGTGACAGGAAATTTTTTGAGAGAACTTTCCATCAGGTAGTTGTTGTGTTGCTGATTCTCCTCCAATCAAGTTGCTCAAATGGCCATTCGCCACTCAGGCTACAAGTTCGACAGTGTTATCCTCCAAGAGAGAATATGCCTGTGTACTCTTTCATGTTAAATAAAATTATATTTAGCCTCAAATTGATGCTGAGTAACAAATTTATGCTGGATCACTAAGTTCATCAGCAAAAATAATACCTTGCGTTCTGTGCATTCTGTGCATCTGACGCACCTGACGCTGGAACGCAAATCGTGAACCAGGACGCAACCACCCTACCACACCACAGATCTGATGCAACCTGACGCAGCACCTAATCCTCAGGACGCACCAGACGCAGCACCTAATACTTAGGACGCTACCTGACGCCAGACCAGATCTTCCAGAGATAAGCGAAGGGTCCCCCCTTTACTTTTTTCTGACCTGGGTCACAATAGATTCAAGTTTCATACTGTCAAACTGTTAAATTTACTACTAGTAGTCTTCTATTGTTCTAATATACAGGCCAATTCATAGAAAAACTTGAAAACTCAGTCATAAGAACCCTTCTGACCCCTTGCCAACCCCCCCCCCTCACCCGATTCCCCCCTTACTACCATTTAGCACTGTAACTTCAAGTTCATGAATAAAATTCCCGGGGGGCACAGGAAGGAACCTATACCATCATGTAGCTGGCATCGAGCCCAACAATTCCCCGCAATCAGATCCAGAATCGGCCCAGTGGTTGTTGAGGAATCTGCCAT
>Ga0307513_10000495_pt1 | contig 56517 bp, 53 predicted proteins | sample 15_EM_MG_FD_202174 | JGI IMG/M metagenome (GOLD analysis project Ga0307513, IMG submission 202174) | Populus trichocarpa ectomycorrhiza microbial communities from riparian zone in the Pacific Northwest, United States - 15_EM | ecosystem: Host-associated > Plants > Roots > Unclassified | place...
GCGCCCCCCCCCCCCCCCCCACAAAAATAAGGATAAAAGAATGGTGCCTCCCGCAGGTCAAAGACGGAAAGAAGAAGAAAAAGGAAACCTGGAATGCAGCGCGCGTACCGAAGCGTTGCGGTAATAGTGACGGAGTCCGCAAGCGTTGACCAGTCGCGAATGAGACGAAGAGAGGGTTGAGGGGGAAAAACGAAGGTGGACAAACAATGTTGGGTTGCCGGTAAAGGGGTCAAATTGCTGAGTAGCCTTACCCCGTGAATAGGCAAACAAAAAACAAAAAACAAAAAACAAGAAAGTTTCGGTGAAATTCACCGCGACCCTCGGAGGAGGACGGACAAAGGAAAGAGGGAATACCGGTATACTTGCACTGAACTTGTATAGTATGTGCTGCCCGTTGTGCAAGTGTGTTGATTTCCCTCTTCTTCCATCAATCGTCGTCTACCAGAGACACAAACTCATGGAGGCTTCAGTCAGACGGTTCAGGGGAACGAGTGGAGTGGTGATGCAGAAGGTGGGTGATGAATGACTTGCACTTGGTCAACGTCAAAAAACGCATGCACGGTATGTAGCCCGCCCGTCAGGCATAACCAAGGAAAAAAACGAGGGAAAAACGAAGGGCAAAAAAGGCTATAGTATCTATAGTATGGCTCCACTCACACACACGCTCTCCCTCTCTCCCTCCTCTCTCCCTCCCTCTCTTTCTCTCTCTTTCCTTCCTCCTCTCCCTCTCCCTCCACCTCTCCCAGAAAAAAGTTGTGCGTGAAATGAGCAAGAAAGACTTCATACCGATTCACTTTCGCCTTCACTCTCACTCCCAAAACGACACTTTGCTAGACTATAGACTATATTTAGCAAATAGGAGAAAAAATCGACTCTTCATCCAACCATTTCTTCGCCAACTGCCCGTCCCTTTTTCATCCGGGTTTTGCCCTCAAGTTGTCTCCCCCTTTCCAATGGTTACTTGTACCGGCAACCTACCGTGCAACATGATTCATGTAAGAAGGAAACAAGGCGGCTCAAACATGCTATTCAAACCTTCCCCATTCCACCAAAATCTGGTCTCCATCATAAGTTGCCCCCAACCCACAGTTTCTGCCCTGAGATTAAACCTTTGCACCTCCTGCCTTGCCTTCACGCACTTTTAAACCACGGCAATAATCTTGGGTTAATCTAAAATCTAGCCTTGCAGAAGGGCGCGCGCAGTGTTGCTGATATGCTCGCTTCCTCGTGTCGGCCATCCTTGTCCTCGTGCTCAGTGCTCACCCATACTTGTAACCTTACTGACATGCGGAGCGTCATACAGCGCTCATCTTAAAAATAACCCTGGTCCCTTGAAAAAAAGCTTATGAGTTGAGATTGTGTCTCAAGAAAAAGGGGTTGACGCGACGGGTGGATGATACCCGAAACGCCTTTCCCACCCATTCCTGTGGAGAAGTGACTGCGCCGGCTACCTGATGCCACATGCCATTGGTCCGTTCAAATATAGGTTGAGACCAAATGCCAGAAACCGGTGCCCAAGTGTAGCACCGTGGCCACGCTTTTTCACGGCCGCCGGAATGTCTCATTTCATGGCGCCCCACCAACGGCAATGCTTATGCATTGGATCCTATGCGAAACCAACGGATTATCGTCCATCCATCCGTTGATAGCTTGGTTTAGCTGGCATGTTGGCATAAGGTTCAACCCATCCATCCCTCCCTGCTTGCGGAGGAATGATAATAACAATGTGGTCACGAAATATCACTCGAACTTGTAATTCGCTGATCATTTCCTCATGCCCCCGAAACCCAAAAGTGGGAAAGATGCCGAGCTGGCATTTTAGCTCGTGAATGTGATGAGAATAAATACACCCATGACGGTGCATCATTTGCGTCCCAGTGCCGCTACTCCACTCGGTAATCATACTGTGCTTTAGAATGAGTCGACCATACGATACTAGCATTCCAACCCTACTACAATAATATTATGATACCGGTACCGACAAGAGCCGGCCGGGTGGTGTAGCCCTGCGAGACATGCCAATTCTAGACTTTATTCGGCGCTAACCCGGAGGTGGAGTAGTTCTGTCCAGATGAATAAAAATAAGAGAATTATTTTCTAAAAAACGGAGAGCTTCAAGAGAGTAGAGTTTCCCCCACGATTTCCGTAGTTTGTATGGAGCGAGGAGTTGTGCACAATGGCCTGGTTCCCGGAAGGGCTATCATACAAAACCACGTCGTGAGCCATGCAATATATGTCTGCTGTCATTCATGTGTTTGAGGGGGGGGACAAGGTCACCGTGCAACTATGCGGCCATGCTACCGGTACTATTACTCTACCCAAGGTGGGAGATGCCGTCAGTTACAGTCATCGTGGTATTATTGTTGGGCTTAAGGACAATAGATTTCCGTCAACACATATGTTAGGATGTCCGAACGGTTAAGGAGTTTGTTATGAAATAGGCAGATGGGTTATCCCGCACAGGTTCGAATCCTGTTCCTAACGATATATCTTTTTCCTCCACGCCGTGCTGTATTATCGTGCTGGTATCCTACATAGGCAAAGTGTCCCTAAAAGTATAGTTGTGCGACTATGCGGCCATGCTACCGGTACTACTCTACCCAAGGTGGGGGATGCCGTCAGTTATAGTCATCGTGGTATTATTGTTGGGCTTAAGGACAATAGGTTTCTATCAACATATATGTTAGGATGTCCGAACGGTTAAGGAGTTTGTTTGTTGAAGCAGGCAGATGGGTTATCCCGCACAGGTTCGAGTCCTGTTCCTAACGATATCTTTTCCCTCTACATCGCGCTGTATTATCGTGCTGGTATAGGCAAGGTGTCCCTAAAAGTATAGCTGTCACATATACGCTCTTTTTCGAAGCTCAAAAACAAGGATCGATAGAAACCGCGGGGGGAATCAAACAAGCAATAAGATATATTTACCCATATTAGCTATTCTGTATCTTTCAACTGCGAATGGCGTGTTCGTATGAGGTCACGGCATTAGTAGTGGTTGACCGTGACGACGATACCGTAAGACTGCGTAAAGTGTGTTGCCACAGTCTGCGTAAGCTAGTCCGCGTGAGCATTAGAATTTATGTTTAACAAAGAGCGATTCCTAGTTTGTCCGTTCAGCTCGATACTGTTAACCCTTTCTTCATTCCCGGTCCAAAACTGATTACTCTCAGTGACGACTTTCTCATTCCCAATTCTGAACAAGACTGACACCCGATTCCAGACACCGGCATCGGCGCTCCAGCCCCGCAAATGGATCAACCTCCATGCAGATCGGTTCATCTTCCATCACTCGAAATCCAAAAACCAGGCAAGGTATGCAGTGTGAGATATACGGCGCCTCTTGAGCAGCAAATGTGTGACGGGCAAAGCGGGATGGGCCGGTGCCGCAGCGTTGTGAAGGACAACCTTATTTTTATTAAAGTTTGCCCGCTTGCACTCGTACAGCAGCACAGCCCCTAATCTGAGATAAAGGAAAGCCTGCCATGAAAATCAGCGAAACTTCGGACGAAGTGGGGGGGGGCAGAACTAGGTCATTTTTGCCGAGCCAATGAAACCGCCGGGCTGAGGCTCTCGATGGGAACACCGGCATTGGAAAGCGGACTGATCGGGGTCACGTTGGGCTTCTGGTCGTTCGTATAATGTGGAGGTCTGCATCAGACATCAGGTTCTATTCGTTCGGTTCGAACCGGAGGTGGCCGATTGATACGGCGATAGTTGCAACCTTTTTGCTTGTAGCATGTTCCTTATACCTGGAAATGGTGGGATTGGAACTCTCGAAGTGGTCTTGGAGAGCTGTGCACTTACTTCAGTGATTGACGCAAGCGAAATCCACAAACCCTCTGCGCATTTTGCATTCTTTTCCCCACGATTACTGTACACCCTCCCGATATATCCTCACATTGCCCCACCACCACCACCACCGCCCGGAAGAAAAGGCCATGAACTGGTGCCCCTCACCACACCGAGGAATATATTACACGCCCGCCTTAGGCTCTGTAGAGCGGCCGGCCCTCTCCTGCACAGCGCCTGCAAAAATAGGGGGCAAAATCCGGTACCGCGGGGGAAAGAGAAGCATTCACGATTGGATGTAGTGCCCTGCAGATTAGGCAAAAGGAAAGAGCCATGGTATTGTTATCACCGAATTCGGAAAACGGCTGATCTCGCTACCATGCGCTCCGCGTTGTGAGTCCTATGGGGGAATCCTGCTTGGTGGAGTTTTTTCGAACTTCTGACGCGCTTCTAGTTGTCTAAAAGGGAAGCTGGTTGGAGAAGTGACTCTTTAGCCATCGACTGTGGTTTGTAACACATAGTTCGCTGTCCGTGGTATAATATGGTTCGAGGATAAAGCGAGGGTTAAATATCGGGTCATATTTTAAGGGTTTAACAGATGGTGGGTAGACAGAGCCTATCGTGGGCAGGGTTCTTTCTTGCTCCAGGAATTAATATATAATAATCCTTTATTCCTTTTGCTGCCCTCATTATTAGCCTTTCTTACTTCCTTTAGTAAGAAAGAAAGAAGAAAGAAAAAAACAATATCCGTTATTTCCTCCCTCATCTGGCCCGATTGTTTTCAACAAGATGTATCTCCGGGAAGCCAGGCTGTCGGACATGCAAACGGTGGGCAAGCTGGCTGCGAGGGCTTTTATTGACGATCCTTTATTCGCCATTTTGGAGCCCGGGAGACATGCCTATTACGAAGATTACGAGGCAAGCTGGATCCGGCGGGTACGGAGAAAGTTTTTGAAACTGGAGGGGAGGATAATTCTCGCGGTAGACAATGAATCAAATGATATAGCGGGATTCGCGGCTTGGATTCGGGAAGGAGACGATCCAGCGGCAGATCGCTGGAGGGATGAAGGCGGTATACTAAAACGTATGATTACTATTTTGAGAGAAAAATGCTATCCTATCCTACCCACCATACGCCAGTCCAGTGCTTCCCTCCTTCCTCACAGTGGAAGCTAACGAGTAAGTCCAGGAATCGAGTTCAACCTCCTCGCCATCGAAGATGAAATAGTCGCCCTCCTTTCCCCTAAATCCCGCTCGGAAAATCCTGCCGCCCTAGCACGGTTAGGTGAGGCGGTGGAGCAAGCAGCGGCGGGGACCTGGTCCCAGGAAGGCCGCCACATCCGCTGGCATCTGGACCTTCTGGCTGTGCGTCCCTCCTGGCGCAAGCGGGGCGTCGGCAGCCTGCTTGTTAGCTGGGGAATGAAAAACGGCGCGAAGGAGGGCGTGATATGCTCCCTCGAGTCGAGTCCCGCTGGCAAGGGCCTCTATGAAAGATTAGGCTTCAAGATGGTTGACGTGTGGGTGCCTTTCGAGGAGTCCAAGGACGGGTTCGAGAAGCTTACCGCGCCGATGATGGTTTGGCAGCCCGGTACTAGTACTGCGAAAGCGAACGGGGCCGCGGAGGGGAAAACGGCAAATGGGGTCGCAATTGAGGACGGGTCGGTGAATGGTGCGAGGGAAGGCACTGGCCTGGGATGAGTGATCGTCTTCATGTGGAGGCGGTGTGCTCGTTAGGGAGAAATTGTATATATATTGCGGTATCATACTTGATCTTTTTCTTTCTTTCCTTTTTCTTTTTTGCCTGTCGTGTTGCATCGGCACTTGAGGGACTATGTATGTATTCGAGTAAGTTTTGGTGCTGATTGTATGGACAATAGCTAGGGAGACATGTATCATAAAACAGAAACTGTACGATAAGCTGGGGCCTTTTTGGCACACCGTGATTTGGGCCGTTTGCTATGTATCTCAAATGATGATTTAGGCCCAAATCATCATTTGAAATATTCATGGTGTTTGGCGGGGTAGCATTTTCAGATCACGATTTGGGAATTTTTTTTGACGTGTGTGGATATTTCGGGCTGCAAATTTTTTGGTTTGCATGATATGTACCCTCAAGTGATTTATTAGTATGATATGATAGATGCTAGTGAGCCTTGAGGCTTTCTCTTAGAGTTACCCCCAAATTTTGATTTGGAAAATTGAAACTCGCAGCAACGTTTTTTAGCAAAAGGGCTGTTTTTGCAAAAATCTTGATTTCAAATTACGATTTGGAAATCAGGATTCCAGATCACGGCTATCTCAAACCAACATATACACCAAAAAGGCCCCCAAGATGATCATCAGACCAAGACTGATAAACCGGTAACTTAGGTGCAACAATCGGGTTTGTCGGTATCTTCTACTATGATACTACTATACTCAAAAGGCCCTCCTCCCTCCACATGCCTGCAGTACACTACCGGTACAGTTACAACACGTGCATACGGCATGTACTCGATCTACTCTTGGCATCGCCCAAATGAAGACATGGATCATTCCAATTGCCGAGAGGCGTGTGTATCATACTAGCATGGTGTAGTACAGTACTGCCGTTACCTTAAGAAGCCGCGGTGACAAGATTATTGTTTTTTTTTTTCTCCCTTACCCATGTTGGCGTACTCGCTCTGCTTGTGCCGTTGTGTAATGGGACTAGAAGGGAGTACAGCAACTTTTCTGTTAGACCTTCCGTAAATGTATATTTGAGAGCCATGCAGGTAGGTAGGTGCCTTGTGAAAGCCAGGCTCATTCCCACCGATTTTCCCACCCCGCTCTTTTCGCCTTGATGAATGAATGGGGGGGGGGGATTGTTGGTGGGGTAAAACACGGGGTGGCTCTCATGGTCTTACAGTGCGATACTGAGCTTGGAGTTTCGTAGAGTTGTGGAAGGGACTTCGTGATGAGATATAGAGTTAGTTACTTTGCTGGCAGTATTGTGCCTCTGTTATCTACACTTGACTCGTGGCAGGCATCTGGGCCGGTGTAGCTATGGGGAGCAAGCAGGTGATCCAGTCCGTAGCTCCTACTTCCTTTGGGTCCCTTCTCGTTCGGTCCTTCACACTCCTTCCTTCAATAAGTACGATGCCACATCTATGAATTACTCCAACCAACTAGAACTCTCGGGAATATATGAAAGGTATAGCGGCATCTCTATTTACGCCTCCTATCTATCTAGCCGGTTGTACACATGCTCTCCTAGATACCAGCAGGCCCAGGCTGTGCCTTTACCGCTGTTTTCACAAAAGGCTTCTTAGTCCTTAAAACGGGAATAAGGATTACCCAGTGGCCCCCCCCTCACACTGTAAGACGCAGGGCTGATAGGAATTAGGACTTCTAGTTATTACAACTTTTTCCGCTATTAGTGTCAATAGGTAATAGTTTTCCCCTTCTGTCTGCCTTTCTTCATTGAGGGGAGGGACTGTGCAGCTGCTTCTTGACTGGAGGGTTGGAGGGCACCGGATAGGTTGGAATGCGTTTGCTTGGGTTTTCGTGTTGTGAGCCAGTGGTTGTACATAGACATTGTATCATTAGGCAATAATAAAAGGTTGTTTTTTTTTAACCCCCCCCCCCCCCCCCCATGAGAGTGATCTGTCAGATACTTAAACCTAGTAAGGTAAGTTAGACACTACTCGTATGGTGGTGGTGGGGGTTTTTTTCCCTAGAGAGGTTGTGTAGTTGTTGTGTTGCGCCTTTGAAAGATAGGGCTTCGGTCGAGAGCAAGGGGATGCTGGACAAGGTTAGATGATAGAGGCGAGTGAGAGAGTGTGATACAGGCGTGCATTCATAACGGTCGGAGGGATTGCAACTTCGATAGTGAGCATAGAAAGTACTGTACAATATACCTACCAGCGCCTTTGTGTTTTTAAATGGCAATACACGTAAGATACGCACTAGCTCGTATCATACCATACCATCCCGGGCCATACGCTACATGATCACAAGTCCCTCGAACTCCCATTTCGACACGGCTTGTCCGGAGACTAGCAACAGATATTATAGAGGTCACTACGGAAGTAAGTTACAAACTGGTGGGTGCCTGCGCCCAAGGCGAAGAGAGGATTTCCTTTCCTTCCTTCTCTCCCTTCCCAACCCGCCTTGAGTTTCCTAAGCTGCGATCCAAAGCTATAACAAGGCTCACCCGGCTTCTCGGTTCTGGTGTTCGGCCGAATACGCTGCTAGAGTAGAGGCGTGTGAGTTAGCCCCGCACGACTATGCTAGACTTGGCCAACCCAGTAGGCTTAGTAAATGTGTATTCCTTTATTTATCCATTTACCGTATTCATGCAGCCTGTGGGGCAAGTTTACTAATCTGCCCGTCTGTCTCTCTATTTATGTGTGTCGCGCATGTGTATTAGTTCTAGCGGCACGGGACGCCTCCTAGAGGGAGAGTGTGAGGAGAACCCGACGAGAACCTGGTGATTGGCATTCCGAAAATAGGGAGGAGAGATGAGTAAACTCGGGGACTAGATACTCAATAGCATGAGACACCAGCGCCTCCAAGTTCGCCTTTCAAGAAAACTCCTCAGTCAGTCGAGACGGGAAGGGTAAGCTGTGGTCGGCGATGTGCGGCGTGGTGTCGTGGGGTGAGATTATTCCATAGCTGTAAAATGGGAGGGACGAAATGGGTTGCTGGTATGAGGTATATAAATAACTTAATATTCTGTGACTTAGTGATGACCTTGGAATATCATGATGTCGGAACATTTCCAGGGCCCCTGGTTACTAAACGTGTACCCTACTAACCAACTTAAGGGTTACACTTCTGAATCTGTCACTTGGTGAATCGGCACGAACGGGCTCTAATAGAGTAAAGGTAGAGATTGACGAGTGATGTTGTATGATGGCTTGTAAAAAATAATTACCGTGAGTACAGGGTGCAGCTTTGTTCCCTTAGGAGTCAATGATTATTATAGCTCTAGTCCCACTTGTGAGAGAGCTCATTCACTCCATAGTCCAGTGCAGCTAGGGGATAAACCGAAGTCGCATATGTTCGTGTACAGGTCCAAAGAACTAAGATGGATGACGTAACGTAATTACTTGGACAGTTCAGGACACGGGACGAAACAACACCAACTGCAAGATGCAGGAGTGAGCGTTAAGGTCAAGGGGACTATGCCAACCGGTCTCTTTAGAGATCGCCGATATCCTACGGTACGGTAATTGGGGCAAAGAATGTCAGAACAGTGGAATGGCTGAGTGCTGTTAGATATGGGCGTGTGAAGGCTTTTGACGCGAAGGTCAACAGCCAGTAATTCTTCAAGAAACATACAGCCACCGTGTAGGTAAACCGCTCATACTAGCGTAGGGATTAAGGCTCCACCGGGGCAAAATAAGTTAGCACGATGCTGTACATTCCTATGCTATGGCACGACAAACTAAAACGACAAAAAAAACTCCAAAGCTCCGAATTCGCTATGGTGGTAGGTGAGTTAACGTTAGACTAAAAGTAAATTCGTGGCGGACAGACAGATTGAACTCGCATAAGAGACCAAGATCGAGTGACACAACATGTGTGCGCCTTTACATTCTTCGTCCATTCATTCATTCATTCACTCAAGCTCCAGTCAAATCCATAACCTCGACATCCACCCACCCACCCCCGCCACTAGTCAAGGCCTCACCGTCGGCAAATTTCCAAGACCCCTCAACGCTAGTCCTCAACACAGCTTTTTTGTTCGTCCTACCACCAGCGACATTCTTTTTCTCATCCCTACCCCCCGACAGCGATAATGGGGGAGAGGCCCTCCGATTAGGTACCTCACCCTCGCTCTCCGAATCACTAATATCCAAAATACACACTGGCGCCTTCCCTCTGCTAGTATTCTTTTTCTTGTCCGTAGAGCCACGACGTTGATCCGCCCTCCTTCGACGAACAGTTTCGACCTCCGGCGACGAGGGGATAGAAACCGTGACCCTCTCCTCCTCTGGTGCCGGCGCTATCACGGCGGGAGAAGCAGCCTGTGGAGACGCCACTGCTCCGTAGGCACCCAGCGCAGGGAATCTACGCCCCTGTGGGGGCGATAACCCAATTGTTTCACAAGGCCACGCAGGAGCGGTCCAGATGTTTTCCTGCTCTTCGCTGGTCTCCCGCTCGCTTGGGGGTGGGTGGTGGTTTTGAGTTGAGGGGTTGGAAGTCAGTGGCTGTCTGCGGGGGTTCCGTTTAGGTGTTGGTGTAGGAGTAAGTGACGGCGCGGGATGTGTGGGTGCGCCATCTTCGAGGATCTGAAGAGCTGAGAGGTGGGAGGTTAGAGATGAGAGGCCTACTGAGACTTCCCGCTGGGTGCGTCTTGCGGAGGAGGGAGAGCGGGGTTCTTGGAGCTGTTTGGATGGGGTGGGTTGCTGTTTGCGGGGTTTGGATATCGTGAGGTGTTCTAGCGCCGTCGGTATGGCTTCCACTGACTTGCCTTTGGACCTTGCTGAACGGGGTTTTTTGGTAGTGGCTGCGGTTGCCTTTTTGGCTTTTGGTTTTGGGTTTTGATATTCCTCCACCATTTCTGGGACGCCCTGGCGGGCGAATACTTCGAGTACCCACATTCGCTCCAGGGTGTATGGGTCGTAGTCTTTTGCTTTGCGAGAGCTATCTTCGCCGTCTTGGGCGAATTCATCGTCATCGTCGAGCTGGACTTCTACGTCGTCGTCGGCTTCAGCGTCCATGTTGACTTTGACGACGTCGCCTGGAACGAATGAGATCCGCAGCTCCCTACATTCCCCTGTGGAAAAGTGCTCCCGTCGGCCGTGGAAGCCAGAGACTAGCTCCCGGACGCCCTCCGTGGGCGTGCAGAGATTCCAGGACATGACTGCGGGAGCCAGGCAGCGGATGAACTTTGCAGCGCCGATCTTCCCACGCCATTCAAACGCCCATCGGGCAGATTCTCTCAGCCCTGAGAAGTTGATCTCCCTACTCCAGCAGATGTTATTCCCTAGTCTTTCTACTTTCTCCTTGCTTGAGACAACCGGTTTCTTGTAGTACCCGAGCGCAGTTATATCCGGAAATCCCTCCGGAATCCTCACGGTCTTATTCTTCCTCTTAAAGTACCCACTCTCGTTTGTTTCCAACTCCCTCTGTAACCTCCTCCTCCACGCCGCCAACCCCTCCTTGTCCTGTGCATCCAGCGCGCACAGGAGCTCCCCAAATCCCGCCCTCGCCGCGTCTGCAGCGATTTTAATCCCACATCTCGGCACCCCCTCAGGTAAGTAATCCCCTCCGCGCATCAATGCAATAAGCACCATGCCCTCAGGCGTCAGCCCGCTCACAGCCTCGACACTCTCCCGCTCATAAACACTAACGTGCGTAGGAGCCTTACTCTTTCCGCCCTCCCCAGACCAATTCCTGAAGGTGACCTCGCAGCCAAACATCAGGGTGTCTACGTCTTCAGATAGTACTGCGTCGACTATGCCATGCACCTGCAGATTTGCGCATTCGGCCTCTGCCTCCCCGGGGGCTTCATGGTATGGGAAGCCGAAGAGCTTTAGCAAGGCTTTTGTGGATCGGGTTAGGGTTGGAGTCATGACTGTGTTGGTCTTGTGGTTCCGCTTGAAGACTGGTCGGTTCGGGCCGTCGAAGACGAACAGGGGGGTTATGTTTAAGTGGAGGAGGCGGATTAGGCGGTAGTAGAGGGTTCGTAATGCGGGATTGTTTCCGCCTGTCCTTATGTCAGTAATTGTTTGTTTTTTCCCCCTCCGGTTTCGAGATGGAAGAATGATGGGAAGAGGTGAGGAATACCTTTTCCTGCCTGCACTTGAAACGCCCATATCGAAGCATCGACCGCGAGGCGAAGGCGGCGGCCAGTGCTGATGTAGTGGTCGGCGGAGAGTTTCGCGAGGGAGACCCGTGGGCCGGGGCCAAGTTCTTGATACAACCTACGGAAAAATTTGTTAGCCATGTTTTAATCCCAGATGGTTTACTTGGAGAGTGGATCATACCCAACTATTCCCATTGTTTTTCGGCTTTAGGTGATTCGGTGAGGAAGTTGGTGATAGGCCGTGATGGTGGATCGTGAGATAGTCCGGTGCAAAGCTTGGTGGTTGGAGTTGGATTTGTTTATATTGGCAACCGAAAGATGTCTTGGCGGCAACGACATTGTTGATCTGATTAGATCATTACACATAGGACCACTGACTCAGCTGACTCAGCAAAGATGGTCAGATATGGTTTGCTCTACTGTAGCCAATTCCAGGCGCGATGCCAGGCGAGAGCCGGCTCTCCATTGTACTCGAGTAAGTAGGGAAGCTCCTCGGATTTGTGTCTGTGTAGGTTCAGGTTTCGATTGCTGCTCCCTATTGGGAACCACCAGCTATCTCCACAGTACCGGTGCCAGTAGGGGAGACTGATTTGCGCAACCAGAGGGTGGAATATCTTGGCACCCTCTCGATTTTAAACTAGAGTGTCCCAATTGACATGTTTCATGGAGCAAACAAGAGAGGCAATTCCTACTTTCCATGAAATTTGATTGTATGGCTTTTTTTGTGCTCTTAAGTTGAATTAGTCGGTTATTACAGATATATCCCCTAGCTAGCATCACCCTTTTATACCGAGCTCATACAAAATCACACACACCCTTATCCAACCACCAAGCATCCCTCGTTTGTGTTGAGAGTGGTTTATAAATGCTACCATAAAGTAAGAAACTTTTGCAAAATGGGGGGGGGGGGTGCTGGGATATTCCGCCCACTAATTGCAGACATCTTGGAGAAACCGGCGCACACCTAACTCTATCTTGAGATCCCCTCAGTCGCCCCAATTTTTACAGATTTTATCGAGTGAGCTACTGTGATACTGATGAATCAAACTGACACTCCCGACTCCTAAGAGAATTCACGAGTTCCCACATTACTAAGAGCAGTGGTAGAGGAACTAGTCAAACTATCATACCGGTACCATTTCTGGCCCTATGAAACTTCTGGGACCGTTTTCTGTCAGGGGCCTGGTTCAATCAGATCAGACGCGGAACGGTGTGAGGCCAAGACGAGCTGGTGTGGCCCGTTTTTTCCGCCACGCTACATGACACCGCCACAGTTTGATAATTACTTTTCCCCAGCATTCCTCTCTTCTTTACTTACTCCTTTCTCGCTTCTCGACAAAACACAGAAAAGTGGATAAAAATCGAAGATGTCGACGACGAAATCGCTCCCTTCTATCCCCGCTGCTGAACTCCAGAAGCACAAGTCTACTTCCTCATGCTATGTGACCATTGGTAGCAAAGTGTACGACATCACGCCATTCCTGGGAGATCATCCCGGTGGTGAAGATTTGATTCTCGAGTAAGCTTCCTATCGCATTTCTTATGGATAGCTATTGCTATTCTGACGCAGGGGTTTCACAGCTATGCCGGGAAGGACATCGCGGGGATTCTCGTTGACGAGATCTCCCACACACATTCGGAATCTGCGTACGAAATTCTCGATGAGTACCTCATTGGCTTTCTGGAGGGTTCAAGGCCGCCATCCCCGCCTGGCACACCCGCCGTCACAGGTCCACCGACTGGGATGTCTTCAGAGGAAGAGCTCTCGATTCCGACCGACATCGCGGCAGACTATAAGGTACACAAGTTCCTCGACCTCAATCGGCCTTTATTTATGCAAGTGTGGAATGGAGGATTCAGTAAGGAGTTCTATCTTCAACAGGTTCACCGGCCTCGGCATTACAAGGGCGGAGAGTCAGCCCCGCTGTTCGGAAACTTTCTGGAGCCACTGAGTAAGACGCCGTGGTATGTTGTTCCGACTATTTGGCTCCCGTGCATAGCCTATGGGACGTACGAAGCTAGTAAGGGATTGCCGAATAGTTGGACTGTAGCTGGTTTGTTTGGTTTTGGTCTTTTTCTTTGGACCTTAGTCGAGTATATGTTGCATAGGTGTTTGTTCCATCTTGATGAGTATGTTTGCGCTCTCCCAAAGGCTTTTGTGCTTTTGTGAGTGTTTTACTTACGGGATCCAGGAAAATGCCGGACAATCGTGTAGCGATTACGATGCACTTTATTCTTCATGGAATTCATCACTACCTTCCCATGGACAAGCTTCGCCTTGTCATGCCGCCAGCACTCTTCTTGGCTCTTGCCACACCTTTCTGGCACTTGGCTCATACTGTCTTCGCGTTCAACTGGTATGTCGGCACCAACGTATTCTGCGGCGGTATCTTCGGTTACGTCTGTTACGACCTTACCCATTACTTCCTGCATCATAAATCGTACGTTTCCCTCTCCTGGCCTTTGATCGGTTGTGGTCGACCATACTGATATTAGGGGTAGACTTCCATCATACTATCGTGAACTCAAGAAGTACCACCTACAACATCATTTCGCGGATTATCAAAAAGGCTTTGGAGTTACTAGCAAGATCTGGGACAAAGTTTTTGGAACAGAGCTCATTTATGGACCCAGCGGGCCTGTCAAATCAGAGTAGGCGGTCGGTGGCGGGAAGCAATTTCGGGGGGGGGGGGGGAATAAAAACGATATCAAGGAATCGGGGGAAAATTCCACCGATTGTACAATAGGATGACGGCGTTTTACTTTCCGTTGGATTAGACTTTTCTGTTTTGTGGGTTATAGCTTGCGTTTGGTACATACCGGTATTCTCTAGCACTTTGAATGAATGGAGGGAGGCGGCATAACGGTCGGAGGCTTATATTGGATCTATCTACTCGAGTAATGCTTAATTATATTTTCATCACCATTCGTTGGATGATTGTCGGCTGTGGGAGAGAGTGATTTTTGGCAACGGCCATTGCGGCTCTGCGGGACAATGTCTGTGCGTACAGGACTTCGTCCCACCTCATCTAAATTCGCAAGCCCCGCTGGAGGAAGACCTATTCTTGGGTTTATTCAACTGGCGGAGCAAATCTCCGCTCGCTCATCACCACTGCAATCATGAATCGACGAATGGTGAGCCTTCTTCCTTCTTCCTTCTTTCCCACAACGGCCCCTCAAACAAAATGGCCATGATGCTAATTCGATGAAAGCTCTCTCGTGAGGATGAATCCACCACCGAAGTGGCGGTAACCCGGGAGGACCAAGACCGCATTAACAAGTTCTCAACGCTACACCAGAAGCAGAGGCTTTTGAAAGATGAGCTTGAGAAGAAGAGCGTGCTTTCCCCACATCTGTTTCTGGGATTTTCGCTCGGAGGAATGTGAAATTTTTTGGCTGACCGATTGATTTTCCCGAAAATAGCAAGAAAAGGAATACATTGAAGACGTCTCCACCGAACTAGAGCTTGCCGATGAAGATGACTTAATACCGTTTTCTCGCCCCCCCCCCTCTTTTACCACACCAGCGGGCTTTAGGACTGATTCTAGTTACTCTAGGTACAAAATTGGCGACTCTTTCCTTCATCTTCCGCTGGAGGAGGTCATGCAATTGCTCGAGGCGAACAAGGAGGAGGCTGAGAAGGAGGTCGGGGAGATTGTAGAGAAGATGGAGGCTAACGAAGGGGTTATGAACGGTCTTAAGGTTGAGCTTTATGCAAAGTTTGGCAAGGCTATTAATCTTGAGGTTTAGTTTGGATAAAGGGGAATAGGGAGAAAGGAGGTGTTGATGGTCTACCCTAAGGGGCTGTTATGGTGATAACGAAATGTTAGGTGATTTTCGGAAATGGAGCGCGATGCGGTATTCAAGCTGTCATGCCGTGGTGCTTTAGAATTGATGGATGACTGGTCTAGAGTTCACATGTGGGATTATTTTTTTCGGGTTTACCAATGGGGCTGGTGTGGGTTCGCTGCTGCCATAATTTGGCACCGGCAGTCATCACCGCGTACCATTTATTGATATAATAGACACAAACGAACGCACCTTCCTGCTTGTTAATATAGCTTACTCTTTGCCAACCTGATTTGTCCACCGCATGAACTCAATTTACAATTTCCGCCCAAACATCAACCTCCTGATCCACCGATGCCAAATCGCCAGGCCCCTTCCCTTTTCCACCCATCTCCGCTAGCACTGGGCCGACGGAATGCTCTTCTCAAAAGAGAGACGTGGAAGTTTCCACATTAAGCTTTCTCGGCCCCCAACTTGGGGGGCCCGCTGTCTCCAATAGGGCCCAGGACCTGTGCGATTTAACACTTTAAGCTATCATACAAGTGACCACAGAGATCCGGGCGCCATCTCGATCCCTGCCACTGCGGCGGCGGCTGGAAGCGCCGATGTTTTATCAGGTCTTATCGGATTGCATGTTTGGCCCGAATAGGTAGGAAGGCGTGTATTGAAAGGATGTGTGCCAAGACCTGATGCTAGGGAAGGAGAATGAAAGGAAGAGGGGAGAGGAGAAGTATCGAAGGGAAGCAAGGGTGGGGGGGGGTGGAAGGTATGGGTGGCTGTGGTGGAGGGGGAGAGGCAATTTTTTGTGTCGAACGGGGCGAGTGATTACATGTGAACTTTGGGATGTGATTGTTTCAATTTAGGGTGCTGTCACTGTGGATTTCCGATCGATGGGAGTAGTAGCACAGTGTGGTCAATGTGGATTGAAGAGTGGAAGGGGCGGATTGATTACATTAAGTGATGGGATGGGTATGTTTTACAGAGCTGGGAGAGGAGATAGAGGTTTTGGCCGCTGCCTCTCATATTTGCACTATGTGCCTATCCTCCTCTCTCTATCGTTCCATTCGAGATATCAAATGTGCCCTACCCGTCCATCGCCATCACCCCACCCCCCTTCCACTCAAATAAATTATAATACCCTTCCCTGCGGTTAGGCTTCAAAACCCCAACCGCAACTGTGGTATATCGTGCCGGATTCATTATCATATTCACTGTTTTTCAAATCAGACGTCCTGCAATCTGCCTTGTCTACCCATCCTTCTGGGCCGTGTCGTAAGGAAAGGGGGGGGGGAGGGTGCAGGCTATATCTCCTTGTTGGGTCCTTTCCCTCAAGTATATCGTGGAGGCTATAATACTTGTTGCGTGATATGAGACAAGTGATAGTGGTTGCCTGGTCGTGGTGGGTAGTTGGCACCCTGTGAAGTCTAAACCAGGATTGGGTTTTGTCCGAGTTGGGGGAAACAAGTGGCAGTGAGTATGCAGAGCTGGAAAAGTGGAGAGGTGGGTGTAACTTGTGCTGTGTTGTAGCGGGGTATACATGATGTGTATTGGAACGGAGCTTTTTTGCGGAGGGAACCAATTTGAATATATGCAGCGGAGGTTTTGTGAAATTAGTGTTATAAATTATTTTGGAGTACTGTCCCCACCCTCGTTATCTCCTTTATGGTTGCTTCGGTATCTCGAGAAGGTAGATGCTACATGTAGAAGTGAGAGCTTGATGATAATGTGATATCATGAAGGCAGTAGTAGTAGAAGTAGTCTCATGTGCCTTGGGATTGTTTCCGCAGAACATGAACAGAAGGAGAACTGCCTTGCTCCCTCTCCTCTGTCCTCACATTCGACCACTGCTAGGGGAAAGGATGATCAAGAGTTTATTTTAGAAGCGTGCATTCCTGCGGATGCATTCTTTGATCTTCCACGTTCTGTTCCCTGCGAACCCCCCCGCCCCGACAAGGAAAGGAATGCAAGGAGACCAAGTATCCTCCAAGAAGCGAAGGAAAGGGAATCATGAAACGGCGCAACATTGTGGATCAGGGGGTTTCGTAGTTAGTTCTCTAAATGAGACGTAAGGCGAATAACGTCCCAGCACTAACGAGGAGGGACGCAGAGAGCTAAAACTCAGATTGTTCCTACAGAACGGTAGATGACATTAGTACGGGGTTCGGTTAGTTAACTTAAGGATATGGTGCTTACTTGCATATATGCGTTCCTGATGTTCCTGAAGGATGTGAGGTGCAAGGACTGTTACAAAAGAGCCATAGAGCTAGGTGCCCTCTGGTGAGCCGCACGCTCCCGTGCCCCGCCACGGCGCTGCAAGGATCTGATCCGCTCTTACAACGCGGAGGAGAATAAAAAAAGAAAAGCTTGGATTACAGCAGTGCCGTAGCATGATAGCTTATGCATCATGGCACTTGTCCTGCCTCTCATTTTGGCAAGCACGAGTATTTGGCCTGAAGCAGCAGCAGAACATTTGAGTCTGAATCTAGTGCAGGCATTTCAGATGTCCGCAGATAACTTAATTTGCCATACGAAATTTCGATCCCTGTGGTGGGGTACAGTACTTGGTACCGGATACTTGCAGCAGTGGCAGTGTAGCCCTGGAGCTTGGGTAGTGTGGATTGTGCGGTACAACTGCCGCACAAGATTTGCACTGGCGCAGCACTGGTATACTTACCGTATTTGTTAGGCGTTGAGACTTTCTTGCTAATAGGCAAGATTGCCGCAACCGGATCTTTTTAAAGTTTGGTGAGGCTGAATACTTTGTCCCAAACAGCGCAGTAGGTAAAGTGAAAGTGGGACTGGAGTAGTCTAGTGCTTCCTACTGTATTGGTCGGTGCTTGTGGACTCTTGCAATAGCCGCTGCTGGGCGACCTACCGCCCTTAGTAATAATACTGCCTTGCACTGTGCGAGTTATGGTATTAAACCACCGACAATCCCTGCCCTCCCCATCCGATCAGAAGCTACTTCGGTAGTCTCAGATGGTAAGAAATCAAGTGATTGTTTTCTCTCTTCTGATTCTCCTTGTCGTGCCCGCAGCTGCTTCTTCTGCTTCAGGTATGATATGGTGCATGTGTTTATCTCTCCCCCTTTCTCTCCCCACCGGTTTATCTGATCTCCACTGATGAGGCGTTCAAGTAGCCGCGGAGGGTCGGGAAAGATTCCAAAAAATATCCGCACGAGCACGTACCGTATTGTATGCAACCTGCAGCGCACTGCGTTAAAGTGCATACGAGAGCTCTCTCCTCTGTCGTATCTTTATTATCTCAGCCATTACCGCCGGGCCTATGGGGGCTGTGCAACCATTCCTCTCCGAGAGAAAGCTGGACGTGGCTATTCTTGCTTCCCGTATTCTACTTTCTTTTTAGCTATTATCTGTCATAACACAGCGCAAAAGATTAATTAAGTTACCCCATGCACCATAGGAACTGGAATAATTGAACCTCGTTCTAGGGCGTTGGAGTTGCCTTTACTGGAAAGGTCTGGCACTTTTAATTTTGAGCTTGGGGCTGAGGCTGTCGGTTTTCGCAGTTGCTTTCTCCCCCTTTATCCAAGAGGGGGAATTTTGGACCTTTTAGCGCGGGGTTCAATTATTCCAGTTCTTATGATACGGTATACAAGATCTCTGTGGTAACCCAATGCAACCGCATCACGGCGAATACTTAATTCCATGTTACTTGGCGCAGATCTACGGACGATGCTCGTGGGAGGGGTGCTGATGAGCAAGTAGATCGAAATGAAACTTCTTTTTTTCCTGGTAAACCTCCTTCCCTGTAGAACGCGAGGTGGCGGTACGAAAATACCGTTAGTGGCTGCTTGCGGGCGCTTATTTGGTGGATTAGGTGGGTAGGCGAGTGGTATTAGAGGTTAGGAATGTCGTACAGTAAGAATGATATAACGCCTGCAGATGTGGAGGAGCCTCTATGGTACCAATGTGCAATAAACGGCACCTACCTTATTTCTCTCTTCCCCTCGTTTGTAAGTGTATCGTATCCGGGGAACACGGCTTTGGTCGGAATGCTGTGTTAGCGTTGGGGCCGCTCTTCTAAATTCTCTTTGATGGATATCGTACATTATGGGAGGTGGGGGAGAAAAATAGAGGAGGGGGTGGCAGTAAGGTAGAAGTCATTTAATTGTATTATATATCATAGCTGACGTTCCCCCCCATCCCGCAGGGTGCGGGCTTTAGCATTTCGGAAATTGAGCTTGTTCAGTTGGGCTTGTTCAATCTCACCCCTTCATTTAAACATTACTTTTCTGCTTTTCTGATCTTCTGCTTGCTTGCTTACGGGCTGATGCACGAGTCACGGTACTGCCCCCAAAGGTCTATATAAATACCAATCCCTCACCCTATCCTCCTAGTACTTACAAATCTGCGCCATTCAGTGATCCCCGAGGACTCAATACGGCTTGGTTGAAAGAATTAGAAATGAACATGTTTGCCAACCTTAGTGACGAAACGATTCAAGCCTTTATCGATATTTGGGAGAATCTGGAACTCGACCTATCACTCGTTTCAATGTCTCGGGGTGTTCCTCTCCAGCCTCCCCCGAAGGGCGGGAGCGTTTGTAGGGAGGTTCCAAAGGTCGAAGTTTCGAAGCAGGGGTTAGGAAGGAGTGCAGGATGGGAACGGGGTAAAGGGGAGGAGCCAGTGTTGTACTTGCAGATTCAGACGTCTTTCGGGAAACAAGATGCGAGAGGGGATGCGAGGGGGGCGGTGCAGAGCAATGGCCAGGATTCCTCGGCATACTCGCCTACCTCGCCTTCTTCGGACGACTCTGAAACGGTGGTTCTGACGCCATATATCGTGTCTTCTCCGAATCCGTCGGGCTGGGGAGCTGACCAAACAGCGTTTTTCGGAGAGGAGGGGAACTTAAGAAGCTTGGATATCTCTACTGCCACTACGCCTGACTATGAGCTATCTCCTGTTAATCTTTCACCAGTGCCGGAGGAGCTATATCCTCCTCCCCTATCTCCACAGTCTAGGAGTGTCCCGGCTCCTGCACCAGTGGCCCAGGAATCTCTTCTGTGCCCGGTGCCAACAAGAGCTCCACCTCACCCACCGGGGTCTCCAGCTCCATTGGAATTGGCCAGTGTGCCAGAGGTAGCTCATCAAAGACCTCATTCGAGTAACGGCACAAGTTACCTGTCGCCGTGGGATTCATACTTTGAGAATCCCCGAGCGCGACCTGTCGCTCCTGCCCGGAAGGCGGCCTCAGCACCGAGCTCTCCACTGCGGGCGATTTGGCCACTATCCATAGGCTCCCGCTCAATGGGAGCAAATGAATCGCCAATTCCGTCCCCGCCGCGCTCTTGGGGATCGACGAGCTCGCCGGATAGGCCAGTGTTAACTCGGAAAGTGTCGAAAATGCTTGGGATCGACTTCCGGCCTACGCTTGCCCTCCCGAACGGCCTAAGGTCTTCCTCTAGCAATCTCGCCACTGCGTCAACCAGCGGGCATTCCTCTACTACCGCCTCCACTACCTCTTCCCACTCCTCCGGCTCTTCAGCTTCAACACCGAGCAGTCCACTCACCTATGACCCAAGGGTGGACTGTGCAACACTGGCCACCGCCATAAACCATTACACAGAAACCGGCGAAAACCCACACCTACTAAACGGGATGGTAGCAATGATAACCCTTCAACCCGATAACCTGCCAAACCTCAACCAAGCCTTCAGATCCCTCCCAAGCAACCAAAATATAAGCCTCAACTCTAGAATACGCACTCAGACCAGGGGCCCACACAGACTCCTCCTCCTAAAACTACTCTCGGGCCCCTACCGCAGCGAGGCTGGATGGCTAAGCACGTACTGCCGCCGCCACCCGAGCGCCCCAATCCCGCCCGACGACAAACTAGTAGCGGAAATAATTTTTGGCAAATCCCCGCGGGAGCTCCAGCTTCTCAAGGCCGCCTTTGCGGAGCTCAATAATGGCTGGAACATCCGCGATGCGTTGGCGGGATTGTACCCCGAAGGCGGCCCCAGCGCCGCGTTTGGCCGCGCAGTGAGTCGCTTGATGAAGTGCGATCGCGACGAGGGGGAGGAGGTGTTTGGGGCCAGGAGGGATGAGGATATCGTGGCCCACGTGGAGGATTTGTACGCCGCGGAGGAAGGAAGCGGCGGGGTTAAGTATCTTGATCAACGGCTCCTGCTGGAAGTTGTGATTCGCAGGAGCGATGCATTCCTGAGGGATTTGTGTAGCAGGTTTAGGGAGAGGCATGCGCGCGAGCTTGTGGATGTGGTGGCAGCTAGGGAGAGAGTGGTTGCGGGCAAGGGGGGGGTTTGGCCGAATAATCTGGTAAGTGGGGTTTTCTTCTTCTTCCTCCCTTTTATACGTACTTTTTGCTGATTGGAATATAGGAGTATGCTATTATACATGCACTTAGCTGCGCTTCTTCGAGAGCCACACGGGATGCCAAACTTCTACACGATACGATCGGCCTACTACGAATTCAGGATACCAGACTCATAGCACGTGCTGTGAGACTGCATTTTGACCAGAGGCACCTCCATGCCGTGAAGATTGCATACAAAGCAAAGTACGGGAAAGACCTCGCTGAGAGGATCGGCGGTGAAATCACGAAGGGTGCATATAGGGATTTGATGGTACGAGTTCTTGACGGAGCAAGAGTTTAGTTTATTGGGGGGGGGGATTTGTATAAATGTACAGAAACATGGCGTTTTTTGGGGGGTGTTCTCTTGTCTTTCATTCTGATTTCCTCTTTTCCTTCCTCTTCTCCTCCCTCCTCTTCAATCTTTTCTTTCCGCTTGCCAGATCAATTCTTTCCAACTCACATATTGTTCCCCTATCCCATTCACTCTTTAATAAACTTTTATCACATAATCTCACTCGCATACCAAGACTTTTACCGCCAATAACCTCTCGGTGTTTCAACTCTTACCGAGCAGGTGCCCGCACCTTGCCTCCTCAACAGACAATCCTTCGCGCGTATCACGCGAAGTAAGCTTACAAGCCCCAACCCAATTTCACATGCCGTCACATCAGGAGAAGGCTTTCCCCATCTTGACCCCAGTCGTCGGATGCGGTACCTTCGGTAATTACAGAGCCGCTGGTTCTATCACACGAATCCAACTGAGAGACACGCATCTGTGTGTACTCGCAGCGCCCCCTGTGGGCATAAAGGTTCGTAGTGACCCACAATGAATGGCCACGTGGGGGGAAAAGATCGCCAGGGAGATGGTTAGATTTCGGGTTTGGGTATCGATCGGGGGGGGGGGGGGTTGCGTAATTATGTGCTCGGGGACAGGTAGGTAGGTAGGTAGGTTTTGAGAGGGGGTTGTGTTAGCTTCTGTTCTGGTTGAGTTTGTCAGCTAATGAGTGCGTTGAGATTGAGTTTTTTATCGGCGAGTGATTGGCTGTGAACGTGGATTGATTCCCGCCGCGGGGCCATGGAGGTAAGGTACTTGTTCTGGGCCAAGGTGTGATACCCCAAAGCGGAGATTAAGGGAATTTATGGTGGAAAACCCGTGCATTTGAGCTCCCATATAAAACATACTCTCTGTTTTCGGGTATTGAAATTGGGAGATTCTTCCCCTTGAATTAACAGCACTCTGTCACTTTAATTGCTCCGAGGAAGTGGACATTTCCCGGTCGTTAAGCCCATGCCCATATGATACTGCCGGAGGATATACATCCACTATACACAATATTACTCCGAGTTTGAGTAGTGTCTAAGTCATATCGACGTTGGAGTTTTGCGCATCCTCGGGTTACTTTAATGCTATCTCAATACTGTTGGGAAAGTGCCCCAATAATGTTCATTGGAAACGCCACTGGTGCGTGGTTGTTCTTATAAAAATAAAAATCCTCCTGCTTATTCCAATCAAAAGATATCCCCAACCCAGTCCACAGATCTGTAACAAAAGAAATGTCCAGTAAGAATAAAATGAAGAAACATAAACACAAAACCTATATCCCCCGTTTACCTAAGCTTCTGATAGACAGAACATAGAATGAGCCCTATTCAGACGCCGTTCGGTTTGCTCAGTTGACGCCATTGGAATGACCGTAGGTGGTGGTAGAAACCAATTCATCGTCAACACCGTCTCTAATCAGATCGACAGTGGCGCAGTGGAAAGATCCACCGATACTATGAACGTGCTGGAAGGGACAGTAAATGGGCTCTACGCCTCTAGCCTTGAGCCATTCTCCAAACTCTGTGTCTTTCTCCTCAATGATGACTTTTCCGCTTCCGATCGAAAGAACATTCATAATGAGCCAGGGGGTGGTCATGAAGTATGGCGGCTCGGTACGGGATTTCGGCATGATGGGAAAGGGAAGAATCTCCCATCCCTTGAACACGTCGTAGCTCGATAGGCTCTCGTAGGTACATTTCTTCGGATGGTAGAGTAGCAGGCCCTTGCGGAGCGCGAGGAGGGTAGCGTCAATGTGCATAGCTGCAGGGTCATTGACCTCGATGATCTGGACATTGTATCCTTCTGGCAGACGTTCACGTAGGTAATCGATGCCTGCTGGATTTGTGACATGGCTAAGCTGGCCAACAATGGTATTTCCAACACGGACGAAGTCGGCGGTGTCGAAGGCCGGGCGCGAGTTGTTAATGACGTAGGGGGACTCACTCCCTTCAGCATCGTCGTCGTAGATGGTATCTCGGCCTTCTGGGAACTCGGCTCTGAAAACGCGGACTCTGGGGTCCTTCTCTAAGTCGGCAAGGATATGGCCGAATGCGAGTTCGATTTCTTGCCTTCGGCAGCTCCAGGAGTATGGAGCTTCAATCACATGGTTACCAACTACCATGATGCCGTCTCTGGCCATGGCGCCGGTATATCCTCCGATTTTGTTCCAATCGACGTCCCGAGCTCTCTGGACTTTGATGCCCTCTTTTTCGAGGATAGATACTAGCTGATCCAATTCGCGGTCCGCTGCCTGGAGGATATATTCGGGGAATGGGTTGTGGGGCTTGAATTCATGGAGGAATTCTTCCGGCACTATAGCGCGGGCGACTCTTTCGCTTTGGTAGGGGAATATAGAGCCCTTTGCACGCCCGACGATAACTGACCGGAGTTTGGACCATTCACTGCTCGAGGAAGCCATGATTACGGATTCTTAGAAGGGGAGCTCGCTAAAGGAACACTTGAGTATGAGTTTGATAGAAGGTGTGCACACAAGACTTGAGTGTGACGTGCGATGTGTGATGATGGGTCCAAAGGCGAGGGGCTTTAGGACGATTTATAGAGCTGGAGCTCTCGGGCCACCCACAAAACTTACTTAGCATGCTAACCACCGGCGAACCTGGAGCCCAGAAAGACAGCAAGTACGAACTCTCGAGCTGAAAGCCCACTGTGATCAGACTTTGCGTCCCGAAGAGGTGTTGGGCTAAGTTAGCCCCAATTCCAAAAGTCCCGCTTGCTAGTGAATATCCTGAGGTTTCATCGGAGATATCGATCTAGGATCGTCTCCCACGATCACAGACACACTGATGATTATTCAAAGGGTGCACCTGCCAGTGGAGTTAGCATCAACAAATGTAGAAGTGGGACTGACTTACCGAATAATTATCACTATCACAGTTACCGTCCGGCTTCCCGTAGAGGAGCACAGGGCCGAGAGAGCACAGATCGGGAAATTGGGACAGTTTCTTGGTTTCATTCGACATTGCTTATAATCGTAATGTATGACACTTCCGCCTAGAGTTGGAAGGGGATTAAGGACCCACTAGCCGTGCATCTTCAGCCCCCGCATCATCCTCATGATAGAAGAGTATATATCCCTGTGGTGACCTTTGTAGGGGCTTGGTTGATTTCAATAGATGGAATCGATCGTGTTCTCTTTTGGTTATGAGCAATGGAAACGAATAATATAATATGATGATATTAAGGTTCTCTGCATTTCACATCCCCTGATTTTCCGGAACCTGTATCACGCACCCATCCCAGATAGGCGAGCCATGAGTTTTCGGGCAGTGATCTCGTTCGTCGAAAAGGTCATACGGACAAAAAGCTGTAGTGACCGGGTAAAGTGCCCGAGATGGCTGCATTGGGATCCAAGAACTACCGAATTTGTCTGCAGCTCCACCAAGTACCCCAATCCGATGATGAGGGGAACGACCGATGGCCCCCGTGCCTTGCAATTCAACATGGATTGCAAAGTGTTCGCTCATGAAGGTTAAATGCCAACCGCTCAATCGCAGGCCGAGCAGCACTGAGTTCTGGGATCGGCAAGTCAATGATAGCCAAATAATCCCGAAACGGAGTTACTTTATTATTATCATTGGAACTTGCTCCCCCACCTTTCCCAGACGCCTAGGGTGCGCCGGTTGTTCCTGTTGAGGGAAGGAGATGCTTAACAAGCGACACTCTAAGTTTCCAGCCCTGAGGGGTTGTTCCCACAAGAATCTGCTAATTCCGGGAAGCTAATAGATTTAAACTTAATTATTGGGAAACGAGTACATGGCCCACATTCCCCAGCATTTTTGGCCGCAGGGTATAATATATATAAATGGTGGTCCATTCACTCAGACCCGATAGAGTAGCAGTGAATACAGGCCCGACTAGCCCAACCTGGCCAGAAAGCCTAAAAGGATTCAGGCCATAGCAGGTCGAAACAGCCCTTTTCGATATTTAACTTAACGTAAGGGTAGTATCTAACGTTAATTCTGCTTGTAACCTGTCTCGAAGACTATAGTTTTTTTTTCGGATCAGCGGATCAGTCCCAATAGACAAGACTTTCTTCGTGTGTCGAGTAACACCCGAGGCCAGGGGCAGCATGCCGGTATTAGTTGTAGCACAGAGGGAGATCTTGCGGCAGTTTCTCAGAAATCTCCCTTACATGTCGGTTGTCGGAGCCTAAAGTAAGCAAGAAAGAAGGAAAAACAAAAGTAGGGTTGCAATAGACTCTAAGCATAGGAGAACATGGAAGAATGGTGGACTAGTTGGCTACTGCCTCTGCAAGGACAGGCTAGGAGATATATCTCTCCATCTAGCTAACAACACCAAAAAACTCAATGAACTCTAAAGAAACACACTAAACTGACAAACCCTGAACCCTAGCGATCTCAAGCAAGCTAGAGCCATCCTAATATCCCACGCCCCCCCCGCGATCCCCAAAGCCCGCGCCCCGCCAGCGTGCCAACCCCCGCACGTCTCAAGACACAGAGTATGATGTGAAAGAAACATCATAAAACCAAATACCCGATGCCTAATTCCTAATGGCAATTGGTATCAACAAAGCCAAAACACTATCCTATCCTAGGGCATAGTATGTGAAACAACAACCCACTACTAAGTGACTAGTGGCCGCACACCACAAAGTCACATGCCCCATAGCAGTATACCTCCTAGCCACGTATCCACATCTCCACCCATCCGCATACCCGCACATTAGCGCATCCGTTCAACTGCATATCCCCAAAACCGTATGGCCGCATGCCCCACAGGCGATCCGGCACCGGCAACATTGAAGCTGAAAGATTAGTCTACCGGCAGTTGACTCTAATGTTCTACCAACTCGGCCAGCAACTGAATGAGGGGTAATTTTTAGTATGATAGTTGACTTGGGCTAGCTCGTTTCTCCAACGAATCCTGTCCGAACGGCATTAGCAGCCCAAGATATGACATTCCCGAAACTAGTACCTGCGGGTCCCCAGTCTCTACGATACATCATAGAGCCCTCCCCCACCCCCCCATCCAATTATCACCACTTTAGGATAGAGCCGGCATGGCCCTTTACTCATGGATGGCTGGGGGCCAAGAACCCTGTGCACCCCTCGGCGAAACCCTCCTTCTCTACCCCAGATCGGAAGCCCCCGGGGTGCCCCCCAAATGACCAGCCTTACCCCGTACAGGATTAATGATAGATGAAGAGATGAAAGGTAATAGGTGGGGGCTTAAGGCTTCAGTGCGCGCTCCCAAGAGCCTTGATAGTTATATGTGAGTCTATCGAACCCTAAATTAATACCAGTGGTTACATAACTTTGTGCTCTAAAAACCGCCCCCGTATAATGGAGGACTTCATGTACATGTACTGGTAGAGGTTTAGGAATGGATCGCCATAATGCCAGCCAGACACACGTCCCAGGCATATTGAACCAGAACATTTGAGTCCTAATTTAGCATGGGAGAACAGATGCCCACAGACAATTCTCCATACAAATTTTTACCCCCTGTGTTCGGGTTCAATATGCCTGGGAGGTGCACATCATTACACCAACGGGCTACTGTTCCGGGAGTGAATATTGCTTCTGTTTGTTAGAAAATCATCCGTTAACCTTAGTCTTGTAAAGGTGTGGCACCAGTTGTGTTATAGACGGAAAAACTCTAGGAATCTAGAAATCTGTGCCTGCAGGAAGTTGACCAATAAAGCGCAGAGCCGAGGTTCCTGGGGATCTTTTTAAGGTCCGAACTTACCCGCATGCTCTCAAATGCATGTGCTCCTTTGACCCTTATTTGTGGTCAAATTGATATCAGGACGGTGTTGTCGATTATCGGCTTCATGAGAAGGACTCAAGCATAGTAGTATAGTAGGCCTTGGATACCGTACCACCTGAGACTGCTCGGGTAAGGTTCCGAGAGGCACGCTGTTCTTGGTAGGGGCTATGGGGAAAGACTGGCCTTGGGCGCATGGTCAATGCCTATTCCACACTAACTATAAGTATTTTGAGCACTTTGGCCACAATTTATGCCCTGGCTACTTACATAGGAGATAGTACATTACTCCTTCACCTTCAATGTTTTGATAAACCCGGATGATATCATAAAGTGGGTTGAACCACGCTGATGCTCCAGTTGTGGCCCCAGGGGATTTCTTCTGGAGCGTAGAGCCGGGATTTGCCTGTTAACCTCAACCTAAAAAATTGATGGTTAATATTGCACTCGCACTGGCTCTGTACCATGCTACTTTCCGTTGATCTACTGAATCAGGCCTGCCTCTCGGCAAAGCTTCAATAAAATATTTGTGTCACTATTGGCCCCGTAGTCTGGGTTGTCAAGGCAGTGGTGCCGCGGTAAAGAAGTAAAGCATTCTATTGGGCGAGGAAATGCCTTTTGCTTAGGCGACTTTTATCTTGCGACACTTTGGGTCGTCAGTTCCACATAGAGCTAGGGAGCGGGGGCTTCCCCCCCCTGCATGAGTGGTCCCTATTCCCCGCGGTCACTTGACATTGTCAATCATCTCTCCAAAATGCAAGGCTGGCGAGCTCTGGTATCATAAGGTTCATAGAACTAATTGCCGAAATATCTTTCATTTGGCAGTTCGAGCTTTTTGATAATTAGGTTGTTCAAACTCTTGCATGTTCAATGTTTGAACCATACCAAGACGCGCGGTGCGTGTACGTACCCTTACTGAAGCTATTTACTCATCACCGGCCATAATCGCTCACCCAACCTTGTTGTAACCTTCCGGCTTGTGTCCCTGATGAAAGGCCGAGAGTACACAATCCTAGGGCAAAGTTCAATTGACAAACCGGGGTGAATAGAAACTCCCTTCAAGCAAAGATGACTTTAGGGCAGCTGAGGAAAGACCTATCACAATATCTACCCATCGAACATCTGGTATCATATCGGTAGGGATGATTGTTTTAGGTAGAGCTGCCTAAATGGTGGCCGCTGGGGCGTTCTTTCCGGGGGGTAGGCTGGGGCGCTCGGGAGAGCCCGGATTGTATCGATACCTCCTGCAGGCATGCTTACCCCAGGGCCGCCTTTGAACGAGTCCCCACTTCGCTGCATGAACCCGATGGATACAGGAACTCAGGATCAGAGCAGGGTTGTGCCCGTGTATACCGGTATGGTCAATCTTTGACTACCGTAAGAGCTCGGATAATTGAAACTTGCTCTAGGAAGCTGGAGTTGCCTTTGCTGGTAAGACCTGGCGCTTTTTTGTCATCTTTATCTTAAGCTAGGGCTCAGGCCCAGTCCCCGCAGTCCTTTCGCTCTCATATCCCAGAGAGGGAATTCGGGACGTCTTAGTGCGAGATTCAATTATCCAAATTCTTACAATACTAGAACAGGAATGCTTTCAAGTCTACAATAACCACCAAGTTCCTCCAAGCCTCTCGAATTCTGGAGGTCAACCCGAGCTTTTCGGTATGAAAAAACAGGGATATATCTCTTGTGGCCGGGAGTTAGTGCTTTACTATATCATACTAGAATGGATCTTGACGGTTGGGAGATTGTAGGGGGGGTGGGGTGTTTATTGGGCAGATTTTGCTTCGGAATGAGGTGAAAGAAAAAACACAGCATACGGGGTCTGTTCTACCATACCCGGGCTGTGTGTAGGCTTCTAGTTCATCACGGGTACTAGGGTATCTCCTTGAATATACTCGAGCCTACTGGTGTCTTATGGGAGCTCTCACCACCAAAGTGCTTTGTCTGACCTCCCTCTTTCACACCCTCCCCCCCTCTTCTTCCATCTACTACTCTAGTATCAAAAACCCCTTAAAGTCAAAGCACTCACGTCAATCCCAATGAGCCAAAAAAGCTAATTACATTCTACAGATAAGTTTCATACACCAATTCCAATCCGCTCAAACCAGCGAGGAGAATCATAAGGAATATGGTCCAGGGTTCTGTTCGAAGTTTGCAGTTCACCCCTCTACATACCAATCTCCAGGTATACTAACACTAGGCAGCCTTAGACTATCGATTTATTCAAGATGTCCAAACCGGGGGAACACAACACGGGAAAAAATGAGACTTCGGAAAGTTGGAGTGAAAGGGCTGGATTTAGCATTATTACCAAGGCGGCGCGGTGCGGCTATTTCTAGAGTAGGATGCCAATTTGAGCTCAGCACTTATAGTAGATAGTGTCCCATTGGTGCGCCATTCTCTCAACTATCGTGCTCGGGCAGAATCTCATCTACCCAGCTTCAGGCTTCCAATATGAGCCACTTTTCATTGCTTAATATAGCCCATGACGGGAAAACTGTATTGAAGGAATTCTCGTGAAAGCCTTGTTTATCCGAGGGCTTTGTCACTTGTTCTATGGAGCATCACTCTAATGTAAGCTCCCATGATCCTTTACATTTAATTTTAATAACTCCCGACGGCCCCAGTTGATGGTTTTTACGGAACCCTGCAGACTGCTCCTATGGGCATTTCCTAGCACCGAACCTGGGTACGACAGAAAGGCCTTTCGTGATGAAATCGTTCGATCAGGAAAGGGTTCCCCAATTGCCCAGGAGAGGATTAAAGAAGTACAAAATACTTTTTCACGAAAACCAACTCAGCATCCGCACTCACACAGTGTACCGTTTGCTCCGTGAAACATGGTAACCTTGGTGGAGGGTGACTTTCGATTCTGGGGTATTTAAGTGCTTACTTTCACCGCTGCTTCCTGCTCCTCTCCACCTCACGCAATTGCAAGAACACCATCGCCCACAACAGCAGATCAAACCAATACAAACCGGCAGTATTGTATTCACCAAAGTGTCCACAATGAGGTAAGTTGTTAATTTGTAGTCTGTTATCACCTCTAATCTATATCTGCAGCGTGTCACCTTTTGGTTATGGGCAATGGATTGCTCTCGAACTTATGAACCGCTCCAACGATTCCATTTGGATCACTGGCATAAATCTTGATTACGGAAAGCTCTACGATGGTTCTAGCATGGATAACGAGGTTAATCCTGGAGGCATAATCGGCACCGAAATCAAGTCGAAACAGCCATATACGCTTTACTCCTGTGGACGAAAAAACTCACCCTCTGGCACAGAGGGCACTGTTACGGTATCCGACAAAAAAAACCAAGGAGATCGGATTGCGGATATTTATTGGGATTGCCCTTATTCTGGTAGAAATAAATTGGAGAAGCGAAAGGCGAATAAAGATTGGCTTGTTGATGTGCCGGCTGTTTTACCGGATGGGGCAATAGGTCATGTTACAGTCAAGATCAGGAAGGATGATTGATATTTCGACCAATTTTAATGCTTCCAAGTAACCGCTTTTTTGTTTTTTTCAAATGTTGGTTTGGGAGGAGAGATTTTGGTTCTTCTTAGGGATTTGGAGATTTCTTTTGGGTTTCTCTGTCGAGGGAGGATTACTCTCGTTTCTAGGTTAGTTTACTTTATCTATCATTTCGTCGTTGAGCCGGGAGGCCTCACACAATGCGGAAGCGAAGCCCAACGAAACGTTTATCATGATGGTGATTTGACTGAATGTTGAGGTCAAGCATCAGAGTGCGTTCTTGTATCACCACGGCAAGCCATGCTCGCTAAACCACTTTTGGAGACATGAGCACTGCAACGGGCTTTGGACGTTGCAAATTAAGAAGGCACCTGTGAAAATATTCGTAAGACATGAAAAACACGCACGATTGGCTAGAAAATTGTATTATCGCAAGTTGTATAAATAGACTAAAACGCCGGCTCCTGCCAGCCTGCCCTAGAGGAACCTGTACGAGTACTGTGCCAGTACTCGTAATTCTCTGACGTTTGTGAACACAGCTGCTATTGCATATAGGCAATAACCGGGCTGGAGCCCCAAGATTTTGGTGTATGCAATAACAGTTGTTTTTACAAACCTCAGATAATTACGAGTACTCGAGTATGCAAAAGTATATTACAGCGATTTACAAGCATCCTCCCGCCTTACGCACTCCGACGGTGGCACTCCATCAATTGGCGAGGGCTCGAACCCGAGATCGCGCGTGTCCGCTGTCTTGACGAATTTCATGCTGAGGGATATGCGAAAGAGGGCTGGTCTTTATGATAACCCACACGCATAATAGAACACGGGGATAAAAAGTCCAGGACTCAGGATTGCCTATCGATACCGACGATCAAAAATTCAGCAATGCCCTATCAAACCGCAGTATGATATAATGGAGAGGAAGAGATACCTATGCAAAACCGGAAACGATAACGTTTGGTTTCATGGAAACGGCAATCAACCGCCATTGGTCCACACCCACTAACAGCCAGAAGATCTCCCGCATAAAGCTATGCTGGCTCGACTGTAGGTTAAGCAAGTTCGCGAGCTGTTAACCCCAACGACCCGATCTTCAACCCTCAGGAGGTTATGGGCATCTCTCCAGTGTTTCAAAACACAATTGTAGCGATGGGTTGTCATAAAAAGGATGGGCTACGGTATGGCATGGTAGGTATGGGTCCTATTTGATACGAGGATCTGGAGAATCCCAACCTCAAAAGAGCTACATGCAGGGATCTTCAGGTCCAGGAACTACAATAGCCAGACAATCCCACCAAGGCCACCCTGTTCAATCATGCATACCCTAACCCTAGTTTCACAACTCTCCCCCGTCCCCAAACCTCCCTCAATCCTGCCGGTACCTCACATCTCCCGGAGATCCGGCAAAATCATACAACTATCTATAACACATAATACCGCCGGAGCAATTAAACCAAGTGCTAGCCTTACTCTCTCTCCCCCCTACAGGCCAATCATGGCACCCCTTTTCCGTCTCCTCTTCCCCATCCTCCTCCCCTTACTCCCAACCCTAACAACGGCCTGGACCGACCTCTCGGACGAAACCCTCGCCCGGTTGCCAACCCCCTCAGACACGGAGTTTGACATAACCTCCGGCACCCTCCTCTCCCCAATCCTAATCCCGCGTGTCCCCGGCACCGAAGGCTCGCTGAAGGTGCTGAGCCACTTCCAAAACTTCTTCGCAACGAAGCTGCCGTACTGGAAGACGTCGACCCAGAACTCAACGACCACGACGCCCACCTCGAACGGGGCAGAGATACCCTTCGTCAACTTTTACGCTACACGAGACCCGCCGTGGGCCGGTGAGGGGAATGTAGGCCGGTTGGTGCTGGTAGCGCACTACGATTCCAAGAGCACGCCGGAGGGCTTCATCGGTGCGACTGACTCGGCGGTGCCGTGTGCCGTGCTGATGCATGCGGCCCAGGCGGTCGACGAGGCACTGACGAGAAAGTGGGAAGACATGCGGGTGAAGGGACTTGCCGGCGACGGATTGGGAGACGGGGATGGGCACCAGGACGCTTACCGTGGTGTCATGATCTTATTCCTCGACGGGGAGGAGGCATTTCATTCTTGGACTCATGAAGATTCCCTGTATGGTGCTAGGTATCCCCCCCCCCCCCCGACCCCGCACTCCGCTCGGAACCGAGCTAACGAAAAGCCAGGAGCCTAGCAAATGTCTGGGAATCAACGCCGCACGCCGCCCTCTCCCAACGCAAGAACCACATCTCGAGCATAGACCTCTTCCTCCTCCTCGATCTGCTGGGTTCCAAATCCCCCACCATCCCTTCCTACTTTCCCACAACCCACTGGGCCTACACGCACATGGCGACGCTGGAATCCCGTCTACGCCGGCTAAACCACTTCCTCTCGCACAAGACCTCGCCCAATCCCTGGCTCTTCGAGCCCGCCACTATGCAGGAGAAGCACTCCATGATGATCCAGGACGACCATATCCCGTTCCTGGCTAGAGGGGTAGAGGTGCTGCACGTCATACCCGCCCCGTTTCCGAGGGTTTGGCATGTCATGGAGGATGATGGAAAGCACTTGGATATGCCTACTGTTAAGGACTGGGCAAGGCTTACTGCCGCCTTCCTGGCGGGGTGGTTGGGGTTGGAGGGGTTTGTGGAAGCGCCGTTGGAGGTTATGCCTGTTGCTAGTGGCAGTGCTGGGGAGGCGGGGGATGTTACGTCTGGGGCCGTTAGAGGGCGGGGGGTGAGGATGAAGACCGAGCTCTAGCAATTATAGCCCCGGGGGCGGGGAGGTGGGTTTTCTGACTGCTTTCTTGTAGGGTGATAGAAATAGAGGCTTTGCGGTGCAATGTTCCTCGAACAATGAGGAGGAAAAATTCAGAGAAGTGCATACCAGGATTCTTGTGCGCTCTCCCCTCCCTTTTTTCCCTTTTTATTTTTTATCATAGCTCAATTTATATTATCACGGCAGTGTGTTTCAACACATTCAGTAGTTTTTTTATATTAGTTTTTTGCTTCTCCATTCAACTTATCCCCTCCCCTCCCCCTCATAGCTACTTCGTAACGATAGAGATAACATCCTCATCAGCAACCACATGCCCCAACCCAACCCTCTGCGGTACATGTCGAGCACTGGCGCCCCAAACAAGCGCGTACTTGAAACTTTCCTTGAGACTACGATGCACCTGATCACACACGTCCTCCACCGTCGCGCCCTGCCGCACGATCAGGGCCTCGGAAAAGTTGGGCTGCACGCCCCTGCGCTTCGTGTAGATACGCATCAGGTTCAGCTCCTGCCAGGCGCGGTCCACGACATCAGTGATGCCCAGGTCTAGCTCGCAGGACATGACAACGGTGTGGTCCTCGTGCGCGAGCTGGTCGAGGAATTGCATGCTTATGCAATCGATTTTGTTGTAGACGTAGAGGCTAGATTTGAGGAGTCAGTTTGGGAAGTAGGAGGAGGAGACAAGGGGAGGGCAAATATGGAGAGGGCACCATTTTATGTAGCGGCGGTGAGGGGCCATGATTACGTCTATGAAGTCGTCGACGGTTGCTGGATTTGTCAGCCTTTTCGATAGAGGAGGTAGAGGTGGAGAGGGGGGTCAGCACCATTCTCATCTCGAATCAACACCTCGCAATTGAGCATCTTGTAGTCTCTCAAGATGTTGTATATCATCTATCAAACCCCCCAATTAGCCCCCCCCCTCTCCCCCACCAACCAATCCTTCTTCTTCTCCAACCGGAACACATCAGACAAACCTTCTCATCCAAATACTTTGGCGTGCTCATAAAACTCAACTTCATCCCACCAGCCTTCTTCGCCTTGAGGTAGATATTCGGCGGCTCCCTATTCAACCTAATACCCACCGCCTCCAACTCCCTCTCCAGCAGCGCCCTCTGCTCCGCCTTCTTCGTAGCGTCCAGCACCATCATTATCAAATCGCTAGTCTTCGCGGCCGAGATGACCTGTCTCCCCCTCCCCTTACCCTCCGACGCGCCCTCGATGATCCCGGGCAGATCCAGGATCTGTATCTCGGCGCCGCCGTACTCGAGCACGCCGGGGATGGCGGTGAGGGTGGTGAAGGAGTAGGCCGCCACCTCCGACTTGGTCTTTGTGATTTTCGAGAGGAGCGTGGATTTCCCCACCGACGGGAAGCCGACCAGGGCGATTCGGGCATCTTGGCAAGGTAAAAATATCACATATCAGTTTCAATTGCATAATATCTATCTATCTATCTATCTATCTATTTATTTATCTATTCACTCCTACCAGAAGGGGAGGGAGGAGGTGAGCGACTTACCGCCGGATTTGGATACGTCGAAACCGGTGCCCGCCCCTGCTCCTGCCCCCGGCGCTGGTTCTAAAAGCTGTGCGCGGAGGCGTGCGAGTTTGCCTTTTAGCAGCCCGAGATGATATTCCGTTGCTTTGTTCTTTCTGTATTGTTGGATCGTCGTGTGCTTTGTTAGTGACTTTGTCGTGTCTTGGTAGTAGGGGTAGTGGTAGTGGTAGTAGGTGGCGGGGAAAAAGTATGCAGGGAAGGAAGAAGACTGACTGGGTCCTCCGCATCTCCTCTTCGATTTCTTTGATTTTCTCGCTGACGCCCATGGTTACCGATTTCTGCTGCTTTTGCTCCTTCTAGAGTTATGTATCGTAGGTAGGTGTATTCGTGGTACAGTTCAGTTGAGGCAAGGTCGTTTGCTGGTAACAGTACTTGGCAAGTCGAGTTCAGATGCGGGACGAAAGTTTGGAGGGGCAGGAATTTTGGTTCCAGCGCTCCCGTGGTCCGTGCCTTCATTCTTTCTTGGCGGGGTGGGGGTTACATGCCTTGGCCAACCTATTGAGAAAACCCCTAGGGAAAAGTCATATCACATTCGTTCTTCAACCCCATCAATCTAGTCATATAATACCTATATTGGTGCACAAAAGAGATCTCATTATAATTAATTAGATAGCGAGGCCATTGTTTCTAAACAAATCCAACCAACGAGGTATGACTTATATAGAAGCACCTCCCAAGTCATAAAAGGGGGGGGGGGGATGTAGGATAGGACGGAAGATGCCCAGAACAAGAGCACAAAAGGCACAAATATAAGAGGGACAAACATGGTATATACACCCCCATACTTTTTTCCCCCGCCCACCAACCTCCTCCTCCACCCCCCTCCTCTCAAACGCCTCTCTAAACCGTCTCCTGTTTTGGTAATTTTCTGTATAGACCGTCGAGTTTTCAATTCTCATCATCGACAACAATCACCCATAACTTGCACCGGCTAGCACTACCTCTAGTAACTCAAAGGAGTAAAGGGAAAAAGGCTAAGGGAAAAAAAAGCAACTAATAATAAAAAGATACCAAGTATTGCAACAGAAGATAAAACTATAGGAAACAAAAAAATGGAATCTGAACGCTCCTCTCCTTTCAAAGATGAATAGTTTCCCACTTGGTGCAGGATATGGTCGATATGTCCCCCATTCCGCTCACCTTGCGATGCCGGTTCCGTTTGTATCCATAGGAGTTATCCCACCACGTCGCGATGTCTCCAGCCTAGAGCCAACAGCGAAGTCCCCGCCCAAGGCCATTTCGTCCTCATCAGCGCTCTCTTCCTCCCCTTCACTATCCTCTAACCCTTCCTCCTCGCTACTATATTCGACCTCCTCCTCCTCCTCCTCCGCTGCTGCCCCAGACCTTGCAGTTTCATCCAAGAGAGATATATCCTCCGGGCGACTCCTCAACCAACCCATCCTCGGGCCACTGCGCGCTCGCTCCGACACACGAAATCCATAGATACGCATCTCGTATTGCTTCCCTTTTCCTAACCCAGGTGCAAGGTTTGCGGCCAATACCCCGTTGATAGATGGTGCACTAGCCTGGCTCACTCCTTTTTTACCACCTGCGGAATTCAGACTGGCGCCAGATAAAACCTCCTTGCGGCCATTACCAGATGTATCCAGTTCCGGAAAAGTCATCAAAAATAGAGAGGCAAATGTAGTTCCGAAATAAGCCCCATCAACCGTCTGAAATCGGGAGTTTGGCGGAACGTAGATATCGCAGCATGATGGACAGAAAAGCTTAACCGTCTCTACACCAGGGGTGTCCGAATATCCACAGGGAAGGACCCGGGCTTGCGTGCAGTAAACACGTGGACAGAAGCCAAAGTGATTCGCTAAATATTTGTCATACATCATCTGAATTCCTTGACGGGATGTGATGAATCGCTGATGGATAAGGCCATAAAGAAGCTCTGCAGATGATTCGATGACAGATAAATCAGAGGCTACTCGCATATGGGCCGAGCGGCGACGGTAGGCACCCCCTTGAGCGCCGGTTTGCTCGGACAGTGATTCGGATGCGGACCCCTGACTGTCGGAGTCGTCTTCTGGTTCCACATCGAGTATCATTTCCAAAGCTTCTTTGTACCTTGATTCAAACAAAATCATTAGCCCGCAATCCTAAAAGAGTGAAAAATCAAATCAAAAAAGATGAAGAAAAATCACGCCCTGTCCGAAAGCACGATAATGGAATAGAAAAGGGGCACAACACCGTTCTGCAATGGATAAAAGAATAAAAACAAACGAACAAATAATCAAGACCACTTACATAGGAACCATTTGGCCTAGGCCTGTCAAATTAAAATCATCTTCAATGAACTCTTCTGTGACTTCAGCAAAGTATTCATGTCCTAGCATGGAACAAAAGTTGCCGATCCAGGACTCTTCCTCCTCCATATCGTCTTCCTCTTCCTCTTCCTCTACTTCCGAATTTTCTTCCTCTTCAGACACAGATTGGTCCGACGAGTGCGAATGGACTGGGGAAGTTTGAAAGGTGGTAGAGGTAGGATGTTGAGGAGGAGAACGTGTTTGGGCTGGACTCATCGAAAATATGCACGCATGTGCGGAGGTGCATGTCAGCCTGGTTGGGGAAAAGAACAACAAGGAAAAGGATTAGACTTGGTGGTGGGGGGAACAACCCCGGCAAACACAAGCCAGCAGGGGGAGGAGGGGGGGAGGGGGGGGAGTGGGTGGGTGGATGGACGAGGGGTAGGCAGCAAACAGTTGGAGAAACGCAGAAGAAGCACGACCAAAGGCAACAACAAAAAGATGACAGGGGGGATTAAGGCTCGGGGGAAAGCGCACCGTATCTTCCCGCCAACTCGGCGTTCTGCAGTCTTCCACTACCAAGGGCAGCAGAAGAATTAATATCTCCGTCCCTTCTAGCGTAGTCTCCAACCTCGTCTCTCTTCACAATTCCAATTCCCCGGCGCACAAGACCGGCGGGAGTTTGACCCCTTCCTAGTTGATCAAGAGCTCCGCTTCTTCGATAGAGACCAGCGCTTCTCAGGGCTGTAAGATCGTAAAATTCGTCGTTACCCTCTTCGTCGCCTTTCTCAACTGGATCTGGAATAATGGGTGGGCAAGCGTGGATTGTTGTAACAGCTGTGGTTGTGGCAGTGGAGGTGGTTGTGGTTGTGGCAGAGGTGGAGGCTGTTGCAACAACTGGAGGAGCTGGTGCGGCTCGTGTGTGGATTTGCGAGTGGCCGGCGCCGTCTTCGGGAACGAGCAGGTCAGAATCAGAGTGTATCAGATCCTCCGTGGCAAAAGTCCCCCCTATCACAGAAGATAGCGGTACTTCCGAGCCTTTGACCCTTACAGACCCTGCCCGCTCTCTTACAAGGCCTTGTTTGTTGTCCGGAGAAGAGTGTAGATTTGTCGAGTCGCGGAGTAAGTTTGATTGTGACTGTTGGTGTAGTTGTTGTTTTCTAGCCTCCGGCACTGGCGGCGGGGTCGGTGGAGAGTCGGGGGAATCGGGCAACAGTTGGTAATGGCGAGCGTCCGGGTAGTTTGCGTCCAGCTGCTCTCGACTGTTATCGGTACTCGTGGGCGGCGGGGTCGGTGGCATTCAGCGAGCAGAAATCCTTGAACGTAAATTGTGACGCTGCTTTCTTTCTTGCTTTCTTTCCCCCCCGAGATAGCCAAAGGTATCGTACAAAAAGCACTATGGTATTATAGGAACTCTTCACTATCGATATGTTATCAGACCTTCCCCCTTTTTTTTTTGTTTTGTCTGTTTTCCTGTTTTTTTTGTTTTTTTTTTCTTCCTAACTTTTACCGCGATTATCAGTCACCGTCAGAACCATAGAAGTGATGGAACCCATCAACCTTACCAGTCAAGTCAGATCAACCCTCTCCCCTTCTTCCCCCTCAGCCCTTTTCGCAACTAAATAAAAATAAAAATCAAAGCAAAGGGGGTCAACAGAGCAAAAGGGGAATAGAACGACGTGAGCAGGTCAGGGTCGGTAATAGAGCGACAGCCCGGGCGAATTGACAGGGCTTGGTTCTAATGGGAACAAAAGAAGTGTATGTAGGTACTGACGGAACTTGTATGAGAGAGACGTTGCGTATGATGAGATACCGGTATGTGTTACCCTTCTCTCTCGTTACTTGCTCCGTCACTATCACAAAATCAGGAGAAGAAGATAGAATCAGGGGTGGAAAAGCGCCGTAGGGGTATGGTAATGAGATGGAAGTGAGTGCGCGTGACGATGATAAAAATTTATGGGGGGGGGGAAGGGTGAGAGAAATTCTACAACAAATACAGTGAGATTGGGAGTGAAGGATAGCCCGGTATGGTAGGGGGAATGGAAGAGTATGGTAAGGGCACAGAAAGACAGCCAGGTTTGAAGACTATAGAGAGGCTCACAGCTATCATGCCAACCGCCACCACAAAGTGCACGACCGGACATCCTGAATGTGGTGCACTGCAGTCCTTCATCGCAAGTACCCATAATCCATAATCCTCCCATATCAAAAGTTTAGCCTGATCTGCAGCCAGGGCCCAAGTGGTGTTCTCTGGGCCAATCTTAAGCCTTTTTCGTTCCTCTCAGTTTTTCCCCGTACTGGGCCCCTACTGGCTGGCATCCTGTAGATTATAGTGTCGCTAACTTAGATCTCGATGCGATCAAGACAGCTCCCCCCCACGAAGCTAGAGACGAAGAATTTTATGATTGGATGGAATAGAGGATCCAAATTAACCGCAGTACTCGAGTACTGTGAAAGTATACCACCCAGGGAATCATTAAACCTTTCACCGACCTATCCCCCAATCTATCACTACAGGAATCGGATGAAAGAAACATGTTGAATGCAGCGCTACCGTACCATTTTCCTTTGTTGGTCAACAGCTCACGGCTGCGATGGTTGCTATGACCCAAGTTTCTGTTATGCTTGGTTAGACACCAGCAAATTGGGTGGAACCTGGTCTGGATAACCTAACCTAGTCGAGCGCCCCTCCACACCTATGCCGCTACGTTACCGGTATGATATGATACCAAGTTCCCGATCGAGCATTAAACAAATATACCCGCAAGATCCCCGATTTGCCCACAGCAACCCATCCGTATTTCCGGCACCTCTCGCCGTGAGACACAACACTCAGACAAACCCACCACCACCACCACAATCCAATACACAAAACCATGCCCACAAAAGGCTCTCCACGAACTCCAAAACCACCGGCAAAAACCTCCACCACCGTCTCCTCCTTAAAACCCTCCAAGACCCCCTCCAACTGGCCTCCTGAAATAACATACCTGACCCGTCCCCACCTTAGCAAATCCCTCCCCGCCGAAACCATCATTGGCCTCTCTCTATCCACCACAAACCCCCCCTCCGCCCCCTCCACCCTGACCAAAATCCGCAGAATCACCGACCCAGCACACCCAGCATTAGGCCAGCTCGGACTCTTCGCCGCAAAAACCCTTCCCGCACGCTCCTTCATCCTGGACTACTTGGGCTACGTGCATGATGACAACGACCTCGATGAGTTGTCGGATTACGACCTCTGTCTGGACCGGGAGTTATGTGTTGGCGTGGACGCGCGCAGGATGGGAAACGAAGGGAGGATGGTTAACGACTATAGGGGAGTCCCGGGCTTCGTGAGGGCTAATGTTATTTTCGAGACCAGGAGGGTTGGGGGTGGTGATGGGGGGGAGGTTAGGATGGGGCTGTGGGTTGGGAGTAGAGATGTGAAGAAGGGGGTTGAATTATGTGTTAGCTATGGGAAGGGGTTCTGGAAGGAACGGCTAGGGGAAGGGGAGGATTTAAGCTTAAATTAGATAGGACGTTAATATCCGTTGTGCTAACGGAGTTGAGTATCGAGCCGGGCTATGGTGGGGTGGGGCGGTAATCATCCCGTACAAAAGACTTGCCGTAAGACCCACACCCTACTGGTGTTTCGTCGAAACACAACCTAAAGGTAATCAAGCTTGACCGAACCTCACCACCATCTGGATAAACATATTTCCGAAAAAAGAACAGTGCAGCGCCAGCAAAGCACCATAGTTACCCGGCACTTCCCGGGCCCTTCCCTCCATCCATAATTCATCCATCTCCTTGCTTCCCAAAAACCCAAAAACACCAGAATTCATCCCACCTCCCAAAGCCAATAAAGCAACCCCCCAATTCCCCCCATCCCCCTTTCCGCCCCAAAGCCAACAACGCCACAGCAACAAACGAACAAACAAATAAACACTAAAAATGGCGACCTTCGCCACCGGCCTTTGGAACTCCATCTTCACACCCGGTGCCAACTCTTCCCTCGTACTCGCGACGCACGCTTCCTTCTTCGCGCTGCAACTGACCTTCCTCGCGCTCCTGGCCGGCACACACAGTTACCACTTCGTCATCCTGAGCTTCATCTGCGCGGGTCTGTGGATGGGAATTACGTGGTTTATCGGGGAAATTGAGATCCTCAAACGGGAGCAGGAGGAGGTTAAGGAGAGGCTGGGGGTGGATGTGACGAGAAAGGTGAAGGGGGGGGAGTAGAGTAGAGTAGGGAGAGCCTTGTGTGTTAAGGATGGATGAATAGATGAGTGGATGAATGGGTGATGTTTGTCTATGGCACAACGTTGATTTTGCGGTGCTGCAAATGTAATAAGGAGGAATAATATACCAGAATAAATCATTAAACTGGAAGGAAATTCCTTTCCCCCTCCTCCTAGTTCACCGGATAGCTGATGCTTGCCATATCCCATTTGTAATTTACCCGCTCAGCGGCCCTCATATTCCCCAATTTCAATTGAGATTTCAGCATAAAGCAACATGGCGCAGCGGAAGCGCGCCGGGCTCATAACCCGGAGGTCGCACGATCGAAACGTGCTGTTGCTAAGTCATCTTTTTTTTTTCTTTCGGTGGGCTCGGTGGGTGTTCGAGTCGCTGTGCGGTGCGATTATTTTTTTAATGTCTACCATTATCTGTTTGCGTGGGTAGGGTTGAGGAGGGACCGGGTTTTTTTTGTTTTATATTGGGTGAGTGAGTCACAGTTTGTGGTTCGGTTTTGGTTAGTGTGGGTGTCGATCACTTTGGCTAAATGGCACGGTCACAATAGAGGGTGGTGTTCCGTCAATAGTAATGCTAAGCAATACGAATGAGTTGACTTATATGATGAATAGGATAACGGTCATCCCTAATTATCGCCGCAATATGCTCCTATTATTCGAGTAGATAACCAAAATCGAAAGGAATCTCTATGCTACCAAACTAAATCAAACCTCACCCCATTCACTCCCGCCATGCACTCCCAGCCTTGATCAAATCCGCTGCCTGTGATAGCCACGTTAGCACACGCCACTCCACCCAACATGGACAAAAAAAGCTCACCTTCTCAGCAACAGCATAAACCGTACTCTGCACATGCGCGGCCGGGATCAACGGCTGCACACTAGCATCCACAACCCTCAAATTCCGCACCCCATAAACCCTCAACTCGCCATCCACGACGCCGCCCAGCTCCCTCTTCATCATGGAACAAGTGCCCGTCATATGATACATATAGGTCGGCCCCTCCCTCATCGCCCTCTCAATCTGCTCATCGGAGCTCACTCCCGGTCCGGGGGACATCTCTTCGAGTCCCAGCTCGCGCATTTCGTCCGTTGCGACGATCTTGCGCGTGTACTTGAACGCTTCTATGGAGATTCTGGTGTCGAGGGGGTGGGAGAGGTACCTGGTGTTCACGGCCGGTATGCCGGCGAGGAGGGATGAGGAGGTTGCCGTGATGGTGCCGCGGCTGAGGGGGTGCATCACCGAGTAGATCATGCCGCCTTCGTTGAACCAGACCAGTTCCACCCCGGCCATGTTGGGCGTGGCCAGGTGGCGGAGGAGGGTTTTGAGTTGGGCTTGGTAGCCTTTGGATATGCTGGGGTCTGGGTCGGAGGAGGGTTGGCTGGGGGGTGATGGTGGTGGTGGTGGTGGTGGTGGTGGGGAGGTGAGGTTTTGGAGGTTGTCTGAGGGTAGGTCTGAGAGGGGGAGCATGGCTATTATGTTTGAGCCGGTGTTGGTGAGGGGGCCTGTGGTTTGTGGATCGTGGTTATATGAGATTGGGGAATATATCTTTTGGTCAAAAGTGGTGAGTGAGGGGTGGGATGCTTACCGTCTTGTTTTGCTTTGTATAAATCGTACATTTCTTTGTAGAAGGTTGTGTTGGTCGTGAGGTTTGCTGCTGAGAGGGAGACATTTGTCACTGGGTAGGTGGGGGGGGGGGGGGATGGTTAGTTCTATTTGTTTCATAGTCACTTGTGAAATGGAGTTTCCCTTTGGTGGAGATAATCTGCGAGTTTCAAGGGTAATTGGACACCTTGGCGCAAAGGGCGTGCTTTGGCGTGTGTGCCCCCGGCATTTAGGTATCCAAATACTCATGAAATTTGCGAGTATTATAGCCTGGGGTGGGAGGATACTCGATAATTCATAAGGCATCCAGATGCCTTATGAATTGTCAAGTATTATGCCCTTGGGGGACTGGTGATGAAGGTACCCACCCCTGCCACAGACAAAGGGAAATTCCATCTCACGAATACTTTTGCCAAGAGGATCTGGGGTATTGCATGATACTAACTTTGGTAGATGTTGTAAAGATAAACATGGCCCTGTAGGTTAGCACCCACGCCTGGGAGATCCACGACGACCTCAATCCCTAGCGATTTGAGAAGACTCGCCGGTCCAATCCCGGAAACTTGCAGGATTTGAGGACTGAATATTGTGCCAGCGGCTAAAACCGCCTCTCTTTTAACCTTGACGCTCTTCTTTTGGGTTCCCGCTGAGCTGGAGAACTGCAGCCGCTGTAAGTCACATCTTTCCGGTTACATATCGGATATAGGCCATACCTCTACAGCATCGACTCTAACAGTCTCATTTCCAAAAGTCAACAATTTGGTAACGGTGGTATCGACCAAGACATGAAGGTTTGGTCGGTCTTGTGCACCGTCGTAATATTCTCGTGCGAAGGAGCGGGTTTGCGTGTCAGGGTCTAATGAGGAGGGCGACCAGAACACTTGGAGAGCGCCTCCGCTCGCCGGGTCCTGCGAGATGGTGTGTCCAAGGCTTTTCATGGCACCGATCCAGTTCTCTAACGCAAGGAAGTGTCAATGATGGCCAATGGAAGCTCTTGTGTCATAGAGTTCGTACTCATTAGAGGCCAGAGAAACCTTGGGAAACTCGAGTGTATAAACCCCGTAGATCCATGCGCAGACTCGTCATAACTGATCCCAAACTCCTCCGCTAGTTTCTCAGATGGGGCCGTGAAGTTTTCGGACTGTATGCGCGGGGGCGCAGAGTCAGTATTCGGTATAAGGTCTCCCCCGCCATGAAATAACCAGCACCTTTTTGAAGTACTTTTCTAAGGACTTGAAGTTCCATCCTTCATTCCCGAGCTCTTCCCACGCATCGTAATCCGAAGGGGCTCCTTTTGCGAATTGCATCCCGTTGATAGAGGACGTGCCGCCCAACACCCTCGCTTGTGGCATTATGATTGATTTGTTCCCCAGTGATTCGGTTGGCACAGAGGAAACATTCCAATCATATTTAGTTCCAAAATTCAGATATCCACGACCCAGATATGGTATTTTGAAACCTTCAGACCCATCATCACTAAAATAATAATAAAACCGACGAACAAACGATGGTTTACTCAGTCATTATTGTAGAGATTAATTACCTTCTCCTGGAGAAAGCCAAACTTACATTGGACCAGGCTCAATCACTAGAACGGTTTCTAATTGCTGCGAATAAGCTCCCGAAAGACAATTACGTGTCCAGCAGATGTACGAGGCAAAGTTAACCTACTAGAAGGATCCTCCGAGAGTCGATTGGCAACAGTCAGGCCGCTGGTCCCACCCCCGATAACAACGTAATCGTATGCAGCCAGTATTTCATTCTCCGATACGTATCGTGGTATAAGAGGTATGGAAGTGGCGATAGCTGGGAAAAGAGCCACCAAAGTACAGAGTGCGCCGAGGGTTGAAGCCATATTCGCCATATAGTGTTTCCCCCAAGTGAGTGGCCGTTCGTTCGTCTCTTGTCGTGGCACAATCGGAGGAAGACAAAGCTGCACAGACTTAAGAAGCCAGGAATAAGAAGGAAGGAAGGATGGGAGAGAGGTATCTTCAACTCAATTCCGTCCGTCCGTTCGAGGCTTTGAACCAAAAGCACATGAGAGCTTAGGAGCTTTATTTAACTTATAGTCTAGCCTAGGAAATTGCCAGGGTCGCCATCGGGAGAATAGTCTTCCGAGGATTTACTCATAGTCTACCAAGTGAAGGTCGAAAAAGGATCCCTTACTTTTTTTCTTTCTTTCTTTCCTTTTTTTCCCTGATTCGAATCTTGTTCGTGTCTGTTGGGTTACGGTATCTAACATGCTGCATTGGGGACAAACGGCGACGATCCTGTGCCAGTACCAGAAAAACTTCTTTCGATTCGCCATCTCCGTTCCATTAGTCGCTAATCTCGGCACTTGAAGAAGAAGGAAGCTCTTGGAAAGGGATTAGTGCTCTCTTGGAGCGGTACAGTCTCAGCCCTTTGGACATAATACCCATAGGATCAGACGGCAGCGGCTAAGGGAACACTATCTTCCATGTCGGATCACGTTAACCAGTTTTGGGGATTCGGCGGCCCTGCTACCGGTAAAGTCAAACCTAGTATGGGCCGATGCGGAGGTTTACAGGGATAATTGGACAGCCAATCGGGGGATGTCTTACTTTCTCGTACTCGTATATATACCAGAAGTGCCAATCACTGCAAAATATGTACCCGTGTTGCTTGGCCCTACCAGCAGGCAACAACAAGTACACATACAGAAATACGAGTGGTGAGATTGTGATGGTCTACGCAAGAATTTTTCGCCATATATTTTGCCAATTCTTGTCAACGTAGGCCACGGTGGGCAGAAACACAAGATGACGCGAAACAACCTAAGTAAAAAGTACCCCTAGTAAACAAAAGCTAGCTTAAGTTGCCACTCGTTTCGTGGGGTACGTTACTGGATACTCGGGTGGGACAAGTAATTCATTTGCTTATTAAACAGAAAATTCCTTTAGGCTAGACTAGCCATATATGGGGGGGGGATCGGCGGACCTCTCAATCCTCCGCGTGCCGGTGGAGGCAGTTATCGTACCTGGGTGGGGATGGGTGCCCGGAACTAGCGGCCAGGGGCTGGTCTCGTAACGGTAGGCCAAGCGCCGGAATAAAAAGTGCAAAAACCTCTCGAGTGAGTGTGTTGAAATTTGGAACCTCTTCTGCTACAGCTGCACTTCCTCCGTGTCCCAACCGTTTTTTGTGTCGTTGAGTCAGGTTGAGTCAGCAGCTGGCAATGCCGCTTCCCAAAATCTAACATCAGCCCAACCAACTCTATTTACGCCAACATGGCGGCAACGAAACCTTGAATTGCCCTACGGTTATCAATAGTATCACGGCAGGCGGAAACTCCTTAAATCCTTCAGCGCCGTATTTAATCGTGAAATCCACTATCTCCGCCAGTCCACGATTGGTTTAGGTTGAAAGGCTAGCGGAATTGCGCACGCCAGTTCATGAGTCAAGCTCATCATGAAAACTAATCATTTACCGTGATGGGAAAGCACTATCGGTAACCCTTTCCAAGGGGCCCTCGTCTTTGAACCTGGAGATTACGGGCGGGTGCCGGAGATAGCGAATTTCACGAGTAAACCGGGGTAATTTTCTACTCAAGTAAACGGTCGAAAAGTAAACACTTTTATAATACGGTAGCTTTTGAGATTAGATGTCGCGGCTGTTGGGCTAGAAACACCTAATGGTTTGGAGGTTGATTTGCATTGCCCGGCACCCCCGCTCAGGCACAAGAATTGTGCTACTACAAGCATTGTGGCACTGTACTCGTATAATTTTGTTGAGCCGGAAACAGCGCTGGGGTACTCGAGTAGAGAAATGAGGTTTTTTGGGTCCATAGGCATGCAAATACAAATTCTATTTGAACCTCTCGGGTCTGAGATTCGACCCGGGTTTTTCACACTTTCGAGGAAAGGGTTTCCGGATGAGGTTCGCCCTCGCTCGCCCGATGAGCTATCATAAACTTTATTTGATTGCTCTGGTGCCATTTCCGGCATAACCAACAAATTATCTTGCATACTGGTGGTGCCTAAATGCAGTAGGGTATGGCTTCGAACAGTCAGGAACCAAGGCCTCGGCCAACTCAGAGAATCATAGATAGTCTTGTCATATGGCTGAGTTGGAGCTAGACACTGAAGGTGAAGATTCCCATACAATGTTTCTGGCTTCAATTTCAAGTTGGCTGCTACTAGTACAAGCAATCTTCTTGATTGGCTGTTTTAACAGTATTGAGTTTAACTCAATCCTGGTATTGGAGGATTCAGAATAAAACAAAAGCTCAAAAGGGCTAATTTCAGCATCATCACCACCAGTCGCTCAATCACTTAGAACCATCAATCATACCCCTGTGCAGCTACCGAGCCCCAGCGCCAGTGCCAGTATCGGCTCTAAGGAGCTTTCGAGGTACTTGGTGCTTTCGAGTCATTTTTCGTTCGTATTTTCCTTTGCTGAGCGGTACCACGACCGGAGGAACGGAGGCCTGGGCGGGGCTTGGAGGTGGGCTCACATCCATTTACGCGATGACGCCAGCCGTCACGAGGTGTCACTCGGCTCGGGACTTTCCGTGATTACAGGATCGCAATCACCATTTCCAACACCTTTTCTTTCCTTTTTCTCTCTTTTATTTTCTTCTCTTCGTATAGTGCTCAAGATAATTTAACTTAAAAGCCATCGCGGAAGCCATATCGGTAGTTATGGTGTCATGAAATGGACACACAGTGCATTGCTGTCGTCTGGGCTGGGAGAGGGGCGCATGCTCTTCAACAGATTTTGTACCATCCATGCATGAAACCTAATCTGGGGATTGCTCCTTGTCACCCATCTTCCCGGTCTCGTCGCTTATCCTGCCATAGAGATGGCCGCCTCAACGGAAATGCCGGTAGCGGAGTTTTCACGGTCCCTGTTCCAGGTACAGGTATGGAGACTTTTTCCAGGGTGTGTAACCACATGCATTGAAGTCACGCGGTCGCCACGGAACCTTTCACTAGCCACTCGCTGGGGGGGGATGAGGGGCTGCTCAGGGTGTTTCTTTTGACAGGCCAGAGGTGGCTTCGTTTTGACGTGTTGTCATATTGGATTGTCTGGGGTTTTCCACTATGGGGGGGGGGGTATTGCGAAGTGTGGTTCGGGCTATTTTTTGTTTGTCGGGGGTGCTTGGGTTCTGGCCGCACCTCGTCTTTATCCCACGGCCCGGTATCACAGGTTTCAGATGAACCACATGATAGGCGAGGGTCTGGGTTAACTTGCCCCAGGTAATGCCTCAGGTCATCATATCCCCGCCGAACCTACTACGGTATGATATTAGGCATGTTGCACCGTCCTGCCCGAAGCCCCCTTACTAGTATTGAAACAACGTTCGTTTGGAAACAGGACCACTTTTGGACGACACCGGGAATCTGGGAGAGGCTAAAGGGCTCGATTTTTGCTCTATAAAGTAGTAGCTGTGTTCACGAACGTCTCTCTATTACGAGTATGATACTCGGGTATTAGTGTGGTGCTGCACTATTGGGTATCCTTGCGACCTGTCACTGTGGCAATTAACGATATCTACCGGTACTGCAGCTGAAAGGGCTGGGGGCGGGATATACTGTGAAAACTGTTCTCGGCTACTACCGTAGGGATTATTGGGGGAGTGCCAGAGGTTGCTGGTACAACTCGGGGTTAGCACGATCTAACTGGAATTGAGCGGATATCCCCTGTAAAACAAGCCCAGCGATCTGTCGAAGGGACACGAGTACCCAAAGAATGCACTGTACCGTAAAATCTCGCCTTTTGCTTAACTGGACTGGGCTAGGGATTTTCCAAATCTCCCGTACTGAGGAAACTAAACTTTTAAGAATATTATAAGAGACAAGATGTTTAGCGTATCATTAATTCCAGAGACTTGGCCGCTTGTAAATACTGTACTAGTTAAGGCTAGTTCATTGAAAGCGAGGTTTTATGGTATCATACTGTGCTCGGCCAGAACCTATTGCAACAAATGCATGTCCTTGAGGTTTCCACAACATTGCCAAGCTCTCCCGTTTTATGAAGGAAATGATTACTGTATTGGGGATCGGAATAGAGAGGGACGGGCGATGAGCTGTTTATGATCATTTCTGTCGAGCTTCCGGGTGGTCCCTGACGAAGGCTTTTGGCGTGTTTCATGTCGGGTTGTTAAAGACAAAGGGTCTGCGGAAGTGCCCCCCATTCCAAGTTTCTTCAGTTTATTAATTTGTTTGGCCCGTAATGCGGAGCTAATCGGCGCTATCCAAGGGCATTACCGGTACCAACCCTAGACCTACCCCCCAGCAAAAAAGTGGTTCGCCGAGCATTTTTTTTAAATGCTCGACTACTCCACTGCCCCCCGGATTCGAACTCATGATGGTCCCTGTTTCAAATTAGCCGACCAGTCTCCTAAGCCATTAGACCATAGGAACTGGCCGATGATACTCTTTCTTCTTGATCTTTTAACTGCTTCTTCAGAAAAAGAATAGACAGTTTAGGCACCTGATACTTTATCTTTGGTAAAAAGGACATCGGTATCCAATCATAGTACTCTCCCATGATATCGATGGAACCAGGGACGAGGGGGTTCCAGTGTATACCTGTGCTCTGCCTCCAAAACACTCGCTTTCTTTGTCAGAGGACAAATGTTCCCCGAATTCCATGGCTAGTATCCCCAATGTAACTATTCTTTGGTACGGGAAATGACAGGGATAAACCCTTTGTATGGCAAATTTTCTATGAGTGTCTGACAGCCCATACAAAATTCGGACTCAAGTGTCTGGGTTCTATCTGCCTGTAGCCGGCAGACCGGCGCAGGTACCGTACTTTGAAGCCCCGGGAGATACCCAGATTTTATATTGCTTCTCTGATCTCTGGCAAGTCAATGCCGGGTTGGAGTTTTCCGGGATGGGGCAAGCCCGCGTATGATAATAATATAATATTATTATCATGAAAAGTTTTATATAAATAACCAGTGCCCTATCTGATAACCCTTGCCTGGGTACCGAATCGATACCGGTATGGTCTCACAGATTGAACCTGAGCCAGTGTCCTGTACAGTGCACCAACGTCCGTAAAGTTCCTATACCTCTCTTTGTACCACAATATCTATACCTAGTAATAGTAGTCAGTAGAGCAACAGAAGTCTTTGGGGATCGTTCTCAGATAAGTCCCTAGGAACATTGTAAACTTTTATACCAATTTGTTTCCCTGTAGTATAGTTGAAATAGAGGGCCATAGAATCATTTCCGGCACTTGTAGTGCTTGAGAGAGTGTGGGAGCATTGCGAGGGCCGCTATATATGTCAAGTGCCTGTCCCCAGTACCATAGCTAGATATGGCGTTGTGATAGTGGCGCTGAGAAAGATCATTTCCATAGCCATAGCCACTAATTCGACTGTCTCTGATAATATCGTGGATTCTGCTGAGATACCGCCTAAGTTTTGTAGGTTCCACGAGCGAGGTGTGCTGCCGTTGCCCCCCTGCTAGTGCAACCTACAAAACTCAGGCGCTGTACCTCCGTACTACCTCTTGGGATAACTTTGGTTTTAATTCAACCTCAGGCTAACAATAACACCCCCGAGAAACTCATGCCACAAGGGAAGGGGCCTACGGATGTCTCTGCAATACCGGTATGTCCAGACCTTTCACTTACTAACTCTAGGAGAGGGCCACAAAGCTCTAGTAATACAGGCATTTTACCTCAGTTCAACTGCCTAACTTCATGCGCTTTCGCAGATTCCTCATCCAGCAGTTTTATACAGTGCTTTTCTGTATTTGGTCTAAAGTAGCTCTGGTACTGGTACTTGTCAGAGGATAGCCAATAATGGCGCGGCGGTCGAACGCTCGAACTAGACTAGGGCTAAACTATAGAGTAGGTATGATCAGAAACTTCAATCGCTCGACATCCTCTTGGGACTAGCTAACGAAATATCAGTCTATAGAAGGATAATAAAACCATCTCAATCATTCCATCGCTTCCCACGCCTGCCGATCTCTCTCCATGTGTGACCCCATTTGCCTGCGTGCTTCCGTAGTAATAGTAAATGAATGACATGACCATAAACTCTTCTGTCAATCCTTTCAACTCCAGAATATGATAAATGAAATCACTAACACCACTATCGCTCCTTGTCCCTCAGCTATCCGCTTTCCTTATATCTGAGAACTATCCGCTTCCACCAACTCTGACAGTACAGTACTGCGGTACGGTGTCCTTCCTGTTTCCAGATTCTACCACCCCTTAGTTCCAAAGACGGGGATTTTAGTATGAAATTTTAACTATATATAGGAAAGACCACTGTGACCTAGCCAATAGTCATTCCAAAGAGGGTCTGTTAGGATATTAGAGGATTTTTAGGTTGTTCCGCGACTTATTCATTTGCACCGTACAGCACTGTCAGTTCAGGTGCTCGAAAGGGTACATATGAAGGGACAGGATGATAATGCTCACATAAGGCACTCTAGTACTAGTACTCGGGTGTCAGGGTTTCAATCTTCTTCATTCAGCAACGTATGATACATAACCCATCCAGGCTCTGTCAGGGTAAGTTCGCGAACGGCCGGGTTTATTCTCAACAGGAACTCAAGTGGCAAATTTCTAATAGGGACCCGTATATGAATAGTTCAACCAATAGCTTTTATCAGCCCTATATTCACGGACTATCCCTGGTGTCCAGGTACTACTGTATACACGAGTATTAGTGTCAAGTGCCTTTAGCGTCGTTCCTAGTACTTGTCCCAGGCAACAAGTACCCGCAAACAAGGATTAAAAAAATATATGGCAAAACATCTGTGCGCGTCTGAGCGCTCATACAAAATAGACCCCCCCTGTTTGCGGGTACTTCTTGCCTGGGACAAGTAACTTATGCTGGCCCTGCTGTGGCTTGTAGATATTACGCGAGCATAGCGCAGTACTCAGGTATCACAACGCTGCACCGCAATGTTGGTTCAGGGTGACATTGCTTTCGGAGAATAATACGGAACTCTATCTTTGAGGACTGTGTAGTACCGCAGGAACTCACGAGGGCCTATAATCTCCTTAATCGGGAACGAAATACCCCGGAGAGGGAATGGTGTTTTTTTGGGCACAGGACAGCTCGGGCGAGCTGAGGTTACCAGATCTCGCCGGTTGGTGTTGGTCATTTTGTAGCTCACAGATACAGCTTCATTCCAAAAGCTCTGGCACCCAGGCTGGTATCGTGACAAAATTTTATAGTGGATGCGTTATAGCTCTTTGTCTTACAGTACCTGCCTAGATGCCAGAACATTTGGAATGAGGCTGTATGTACCAGTAACTCGAGTTGGGAGTGTCATACCCGGACCATAATAGCCCCTCGATGGCTGGAGAGTGGTTGTATCACGCCTCTCCCGATTCCTAGGAGCCTCTCGCCTGTAACTAAAATCGGAATCCTCGTTGCGAGCGAACTTGCACCCCAGCGCCTGCGAGACGCCGTATCGGGTTTTCAAAGGCAATAATGATATCTAGTAATCACAGCCTCCAGAAGCACAGATAGGTAGCAGAAGAGATCCATCTACTCTGTTTGTGTTTTTAATAGCAGCTCGTGGTGGAGGGATCGCCTTGGATGCCCCCTATTACCAGTACCATATCTGCCTTTTGTGGGCATCGATGAATTTAGACTGGTGTTCTAGAAGCGCTTTTGCCCTGTCTGGGAAAACTAGAGGCTAGGCAAGCTCTCACGATATGATATGATACAATAGTTATTATACTACTAGTAGTCCGAAGTCCGAAGTCCTCAGTGACAGATTAACCTCAGAAGGAGGATATCGTAAAAAAAGAAAAACTCGAGTGAAGGTACTCGAGTAAATGTGCCCGCCCCAGCGACGCCATTAAGGTTCTGTGTATCTCTATTGGTGTGTATTAACTGGGGGGCTGAGTTTTCGGTATTTTCACCCTTGGGCAGCCGAGAAGGGGAATTCTGACGCCCTGGGACACCTACAATCTATGGAAGCTTTACGGTGCAAGTACAAGGGTCAGGGATAAAATAGTGGTACGGAGCAGGGGTTTCGGCATGTTGATTTGGGTGAAAATTAGTTGTACACAGCAGCAAGCTTGTCCAGAAATGCAAGCCTTCCATTGCTAAATATGAGCCTAGAGGAAATTTAGTTTTTTTAATTGAGGTCCAAGTGCCATGGGTGATGTTTCCATATAAAACAGGGATTATTTTGGTGGAAAACCACCCCTGTCTTGTACCAAAACATTCCCCATGGCACTTGTATTCAACAAGAGGCTGGGTACCTGTCTATTAATTATGTCTTAACTGATCAAGGGAGGAGGAAGTAGAGGTCCCATCAGGGTCATGTTTCTTATGTGTACAATTACTACTTGCATTTTAGTTATGCAGTGTACTATTATTTTATCCCTGACCCTTGTACTATTAGATTTCAATAAGTATTTAGACGCCTTGGCACTGATTTGTATGTGTCTTGGCGCCAAGGCATCCGAATATTAAAGAAACCAGCTAGTACAATGTAACCTACTATTGGTGAGTTCTAACTAGGAGTAAGTTTACCATAAGATTTATATCACTAGCAGGGGAAACTGGGGAAGAAATGAATATATAAGGAAAGTTGGAGAAGGGGAGCCCATAAGAAGAGAGCTGTTTTAGGGAAGAATGATTGCAAATATAAAGGACAAAAGTTAAAAAATGAAATATTTCCCTGTGTAGTATAGGCTAAATAGAGAGAACAAATATTTGTGGGTATTTAGTTAGAGATATGGGTGGGTATCCGGGAATTTCATAGGATATGTGCTGGTGGGATTCTCATCTATTACGGGTAGTGGGGAGGCAAATTAAAGATCACATTATTACCCTAGCGGGAATAGCTTACCTAATATTGAAGAGTGAGGTATCATATACTAATTCGAGTCTAAATAACTAATATTTACATTTTTGATTGAAATTTCTTATTCTTACTTTATATACAAGATTGTGAAATTGGTGGGGAAAGTGTAACAGGAATGGCTGAAATATTTCCTGTTTCCAGGGAATATTTCAAGTTCTTGACTATGGCTCCTTCATCCTGCCCTGCCAATCCCTTATAGTGACTGATGTATAAATATCCTATTTTACCCGTTGAGAAGCCCAACTGTAATACGTAGTAATTTCTGGAGAGTTAGCAATTGAAGGATAATAGTTAGTAATAGAGCCCTCAGACATACTAAGAGAATGAAATCATTCATATATCACAAATCGTAACTAAGCAAGGCAGATTTCATACGACTAATCCTTATAAGTCATAGGTATGTTATGTTTCATTAAACTTTTATGCTATAAAGTTAGGTCACTCAGAGTATCTCACATGACTACTCAAGAGCGAGTCATTACTATATTATAATTAGTTGATTGTTTTATGACTCCTGATTGTGATGTCAGATGATCTAATGAATTCGCATATAACTCACTTTATGAGTCATGGGTTTTACATATTTAATCCAGTTGAACACATAATTTATTTTATAAGTTTTAATTGGTCAAAACAAGATTACTCAGTTAACTAAGAAGTTAGCTAATGGATTTTACACTATGACTGATTATAAGTTATGAGGTTTGGATGACTAATACAAATGAGTAATCAGGGTAAGGGCAGAGTGAAGATCGGGTATAAATAGAGGGCTTTTGGCTCTAGAAAGAAGATTCTCATGCTACTATCTAAGTACTTTCCTACTGATAAGCCTTATGAATAAAAGATTACTTTAGTATCTTCTTTTACTTGCTATTGCTTTTCACTTCTGATTGATTTTGAGATCAATACAGGCCTACTGAATGCAACGACAATACAAACTATCAAGTAGTTCTACAAAGTTATTTATCATCTAAAAGGAGAAGAGTCTCTATTATATTTAATGAAAAGATTATTATAAAGAAGAGTCGTCACCAATTAACCCACATCATCTATTATCAATATAACACAGAAACAAACTACTCTCTAGCGCTAATAGGGATTGTTATATCATAATACGCTTTACATATGTACTAGTTGTATGTATTGTAAGGTCTCTTGTATACTATACTAGTAAAAGGTATACAAATCAGCAATGAATACCCCTCCAAGAAAGGGTGTACATTATCCACAAAGGCAGTCCTCCTCTATCATCGTCTCCTTCTCCACCAACTAAGAATTATATGAAGGAAGTTGGCCCTCTACACTTCTATGAATAGGCTATCTAAACTAGACAAAAATCATGGACACAACGATGATGATGAGAGCTGTAAGAGCTAAAAAAAGTAAAGAGAGCATTCACTGGAGAAGAATAATAACCCACCCCCTGCTAGGGAAGAGAAAGGGTTTGTTTGCCTCTTTCTTTTTTGGAATTGGGATAATCCCATAGTGGGTTCCTGCAAAATACAATATCTTACTCTTATTCCCTTTAAGTACTAGTACGTTTTCTAGTATTAACCAATTAGCTATCAGTCACTAATAGCTAACCCATAACCAGGTAGTATCTTTATAGAGTGCATATCTACTATCCTAGTTGACCCTTCAAGGCGTGTATAAAAACTGTCAGTGAGAAAATCCTCATTATAAGACATGAGTCAAAATACCTGAAAGAAAGTATAGAGCCAGTTTTCCAAAAAATCGGGTATCAGTTTCAAACAAGATACGAACTTGAAGTGTTAAAGTTTCCAAACTTGAACTGGAACAATATCAAAGATGTCTGCATTTGGGAGTATAATGGTGACGAATATAACTATGGTGGGAATAATCCGGGTAGTGAACATGGAGAAACATATTGTAACGGGGTCTTGGCACTGGACGTTAGTCCAAGGCACACAACTACAGGAAGGTCCTAAACGATAACACTCGTTTAGCGTGAGGGTTCGGAGATGATAATCTCAGGTCAAGGCTGATCATGTAA
>Ga0307513_10000496_pt1:0-40000 | contig 56511 bp, 44 predicted proteins | sample 15_EM_MG_FD_202174 | JGI IMG/M metagenome (GOLD analysis project Ga0307513, IMG submission 202174) | Populus trichocarpa ectomycorrhiza microbial communities from riparian zone in the Pacific Northwest, United States - 15_EM | ecosystem: Host-associated > Plants > Roots > Unclassified...
GCTGGAGATCATGAAAAGCATTTCCACACAAGGAGGCAGGCGGCCGGGAAGCTTTGCTTCTAGAATACCGACTACATGGGAACAGATGTTTTATAGGTTGATTCTTCTTCTTGCTGCCCGCTCGATTCCGACGAAGTCATGGTCTCAGGTCCGTCCTAAGTAATACCCCATGAATATGGCTCCAAGCGTGCTGCCTTTCCTGGTCTTCCAGCTCAGCTGGCTGCTTTCTCATTCGTGCCATTTGTTCTTTTCCAAAAGCGCCGATCCTTATCTAAAATCCCCCAAAATGGCGACCCTTGCTTGTCTGGACCCATGAGTAAGCAAGCAACCTTGCATTTCTTCCAACTCAAAGAGGTGATGCGCCTTCCTGATTGTCCCCATTGAGAGATGCTGGAAGTTGCGAGAAGGTGGTGTCCCCATCCCAAGTTCTTTTGCTTTGGCCTCTTTCATGCCCGATTTCCTAGAAGTGGAGATGTCCCCGGTCAGTCCGATGGATTTCCTACCAACAGGGGACAGATGAACTGAACTCAAGAGCAGTCCTTTCATTCAATGATTTTTGGGTTTGAAGAAAATGCTTGTCACATTCATGCGAAAGAACTTCACTCTGGCACGGGCTAGTCATATTCATTCTCGTTCTCAATCTGCTTATAAATCTGAAATCTGAGACTCTCTCTGATCTAGAAAGGAAAGACAAAAAGCAGTTCTTTCTGGAAGCTCTGCAGCCGAACCATCAGCGTTCATTGCCTTCAGATCATTTCACCAATGTGTCACAGGTCAAAGGCGAACCCACCAGCTTCAATTGGTGTAGCCAACCACGTGTCAAAGGTAGCCGATTCGTTGAAAAGGTCAAACCAAAAAGGAAGGTCAAAGCCCTTATATTTGCCTTTAAGGTCCTGTGAAGACGTTCTTTCATTTCACTCTTTGGTAAAGTGTTCGATCTCTAGGAAAGGCGAGCAAAGAATCAAAACCTTGCCCAATCTAGTTGCTTTTTTCCAGTGAATAAGCGGGATCCATCCCTGTCCCCGGATTCTTCCCTGGTTTGTTGAATTGAATAGGTTGCTCTTTCAGGAATGGAGACTTCAATCTCCTTCTCCTGTGCCCATTCCATTTCTTTGACTATTTGAATCTTGTTCATCAGCCTTTGTTCCTTTATCCTGATCTTGGTTTGAAGAATCTCCAGTTGTGCTTTCAGTTCAATAACTTCATCCTCTATCACTTGAGCATCATTTCAAAGTCTGGATATCTCTTCCCCTCCCTTTTGTCGGTGCTCCTCAATACCTTTCAATTCTTGTGAACATTCTGCCTCTTCCTTTCGCGTACTCGTATGTCCTTTTCCCACTCCCCTCGCTCTACTAATTGGTATGATGACCAGTAAGAGGAAGCAACATAGTCATATTAGCCAGAGCAACCTAAACCGGCAACCAAGCAACTGCCCCAGACAGCCCCTACTTCGCTAGCCAGAACGGAATGGACATATGAGCGATCGATTACGAGAGCTCGACCGGCAATGACATCTCTTTTCTTCCTCACCTCCCGATTCTCCTGCTACTGCTCCAGCTCCTCGAGAAGCAAGAAACTACGGCTCGAAAGCTGCAAGGGATTCGCGAACTACCAGCTAAAGAAGTGGAAGAAAGTCCCTAGCTTCAAATAAAGGGCCTTTTTCGCACGTCCTCGTACCCTTCACACACCACACCCCATCTGATCCAGGAAAGTCCCCTTTTTTATGAGCAAAACTGGCCATTCTGGACGTTTTAAGAATGGGGAGCTAGCCAACGCCAACCCTTTTTCCGACAGAGGAGCAGCTAAGAGCTCGACCCAGGCCTCTTCCTCTTTCCGAGAGATTCAAGAAGAAGGAAAAGCGCTTGAAGCGATTAAAGCCTTGCTTGCAATAGGAGATCCTGATTTCATAAAAGAATCGTACGCACCTCCCTCTTCTGGAATCGGGTAATGGGTAAGGCTCCACTAGTAAGGCTCATTCTGGTCGATTGACTTTCATTCATAATTCAATAGATTCCCCTGGGTAGGTAGAAGTGCAATCCCTTTGTTTAGGTAAAGCATTTCTGGTGTTAAGCCAAAAGTCCTGTATCAATTGGTGGAAAAGGGCCATCGGGAAAGTGTCTCGTACTGTCCATGACTCTAGCTTTCCTGTAGCTGTCGAAAGCAGTGCTCAATCCTGTATATAGAAGCAAAGAAACCGAGGTAACGAGTGGGTAGGAAATTCAAATGAAATTCCAACGTATTAAACAGACACTAAAGCATTCCCAGCCGCATCATCAGAATAGAGGGCTGCTTTCTCGGGAAATGCAGATAGGGCATAATCCAAAAGAGAGGCCGAAGCAAACGAATGAATTTGATTCCAGGTCGATGGGTCAGGGAGCAGAAAAGAACAGCAGAAGGATTTGATTACAGTGTTCACTCTGGAAGAGCCCTTGGTCTTAAAGAGAAGAAAGCAGGCAATAGCACGATAGCAAAGAGCAAAGAAAGCTAAGCGCGCAGAGAAAGCAGCATATAGCGCGAAAGAGTCCAAATGCAAGAAAGGCAGAGCGCGAAGCTTGTGGTCCGTTCCTTTCCCAACTATAGCTGAACTTGCCCGAAGGAAATCTTTGATCTTCTTGCCGGGAAAGAGTTTGGTTACCATAAGCGGAAGTTCAAACCTTATATCTCCGATATATAGGATAGAATGTAAGAAAAAAACCAATTTGGGTAGATAGTATGGCTTGACAATGTCGAGCTAAGACTATCGCCAAGTAAACATAGGGTCTGTCTCAGCCTTGACTATGGAAGATGATTTCCTCGCGACTCTCTTCCCCCTTTTTCCCGGTTGGCAGCAGTATTTCCAGCTATGGATCCTAAAATTCCCTATGAAGCCCCCTGACAACCCCTTCAATCCATCTTCATCTTGGCTGGCAGCCTAGATTGAGCCCTGGGACTGATCTTCCCGTTGGCTTTGCTAAAGCAGTACTCACAGTGAAAGGTCAGCGGGTGGCATAGCGAAATTCCTCGCCGAGATGACTGGACAACCTCTCGACCAGATCGTCCCAGCGGAGCGATTAAAAGCGTCTTTGGAGCGAATTCCTTTGAAGTAGCTAGTGCTCTAATTGAGTGAGCCGTGGATCATAAATGATGAGCGTAGCTTAATTTAGCTGATCTCACACCGAACTATAAAGAAATATGTGAGTGGCTCTTTATAGAGACTTAGCCCAATGGCTACCACCGGAAGTGCGCTAAGTTAGCCACAGGGAAACCTCCAAGTTCTTTCTAACCTCCGACTCTATAAAAGAAACTTGGATGGCTTGCTTGCTTGTTTAGCTTGGCCACGACACTACTAAGGACCGAATTCGATTTAAGAGACCCTTCCTACAAAGAAGAGAAAAAAAACGATAGTCAAGATGAACTCTCGAACAGACTCCTTTCTCCCGCTCTGGCTTAGATTTTGCAGAGAAAGTAGTTTCAGTTTTTCGGTTTCGGGCGCTCATTGCCCAAGTAAACTTACAACCGCTTTACCGATCCGCACAACCTCTTCGCCGGATCATTATCTACGCAATTCCGGTGCAATGCATTTTTAGGAGAATCGGTTGAATGAGATGGCTTCTTGATGATGAAAGACGGAGGTGGGGCTAAGGGGGAGGGGGGTTTGGAGTTCACATTCATCAAGATAGAGTCCTGTGCCTGCCTGCTAGTGTTGCCTTCCTCTGTTAACAGATCCTGGAAGTCTCGCTTTGAAAAAGAAGGTTCCAATGAATCCGAGGAAAACAGCACATTATGGCCATGACCAGCTAAAGATCCCCAATCTTCCTAGTGAGCATCTCACGAATTGGATTTGAACCAATCAAGCTACTTGCCCTTTAGTAGATCGTGAGTGGGTCTGTCGTCCTCCTCATTATAGTCCTCCTAGAATCAATAGCATTTCGTCGGAATACATCCTGTCTTTTCACCTTAGTAGTCCTATGCATAGTCAGTACTATAGCCCCAATCATGGCTACTAATAAAATCAGACTAGGAACCAAAAACCAGACGAAATAGTAGGTATAAAGTAAATTGCCCAATGTTTCCAAATTAGTCCAACTTCGTACCTTTCCGGCATAAACCATATATCTCAGAGAGGTCGTATTTCTTTGGGTTGGTAGTAATGGAATGCTTTCATTATCTAAAATGAAGAACATTTCCCACCAAAAAATCAGTCCAATAATACCACTCACTGGTAAATAGCGCAATACTTCTTCGTGAATCTCCGCTATTTGAATATGGAACATCATAACAACGAATAGGAATGAAACGGCTATAGCTCCTATATGAACTACTGGGAAGATCATAGCGAAGAAGTCGAGACCTAACAAAAGAAGTAAACCTGAAGTGTTGCGAAAGACTGGGATGGGAAACGAAACGGAATGTACCGGATTTTTAGCACGTACAACCATCAAACCAGAGACCAAAGCAAGGCTCGACAAAACAGAAAGTATCATAGTACGTCGTCCTTCCCTGAAATGGAACTTTCATGCTGGAGCAAGAACTAGCATGAAAGTCGATCTATTACGACCAGCGCGGTTGTTCGTATTTCATTTTCTTCTTTCAAGCCAAGCCCTTCTTAGAAAGCACTCACTAAGTTACTTACGGAATCTAAAATGGATCTCGACCCATATAGAATAGAGGGTAGGGAATTTTTTATGTGTCCAGGTCGATCAGAGGTTCGGCTTCCTTCTCCCCCACCTTTTAGCGTTCTGGGCCCCTGAAAAAAGAAAGAAACCTTAAATTAAATCAAAAAGAAAGAAGAGAAATTGGGCCATGTTTCCCGAGAGAGGCCGCCTTCTCTCAGGCCAGCAGTCTTCTACTTCTAGTCGACTGCTCTATGACGGGCTTCCCTGTTTCCTGGGCTCTGCTCGCTCGTCTACGCTCCGACCCAATAATTGAAAAACGATCTTTCCTTGCCTGCATTAAGATTTAAAACTTGTCGTCAAAAAAAAGGAAATCAATCAGAATCCAGAAAAGAAAAATAGAAATAGTGAATCAAGATCTAGATGGATCCCTATCTTTATCTCTACCCACGGGGATACCTATCTATATGGAGAGAGATCTATCTATGAATCGATCTAGACTATCCTCTATCCGGATAGATATGTCCCTATGAGCGACTACGCCGATCTTTATATGTTTTGGCCACGTCCGTTTCCGCTCCGAAGAAGAAGGTTTGGATCTTTCAATCTTATGTCGTGAGGGATGTGACCTATGTTAGGTCCATAAGATACCACAGCTTTTGGTGTTCTATGATTCACCTCCGAATAATGAGTAGGTAGTTCGATCCTTTTGACTTTTCTCTTCATAGTCAACTGATGGGGGGATGCGGAGCAATAGGTCGAATTACTATATAAAGAAGAGTTGTAAACTATAGGACTTCTTGTTCGAGTAGGAAGATTTCGGTTTTTCTCGTTCCTTCTCTTCGATAAGAATATGGATTTGAAATGATACAAATTCCTCTTCATTCTGTTGTGCTCAGCGAAAGAACTGCCTAAGCATACTTTTTCGGATCCAAACTTCTTTGTTCTTTCTAAGTCTTCTTCTTGCATAGAAGAACGCAACTGTTTCAAAAACCGGGATTTTAGTAGTAGGCGGCATCCCCTCTTAGTTTTGAGTAGGCGGAACCATTCTGTTTTGGTTCTTCTCCACATTCTTACCGGGTGATCCAGGAATTTTCCTATTATTTTTTCAACTGATATTTCGATATAGAAGGATCTCCTTATTTCTTCCCCTAAACAATTGGGGGTTCTCGCATCATTTTCTTGAAAAGATATTAGATCACCGTGGGAAACTTTTAAATGAGTAATGCTTACCATTCCATTATTCACACAAACCCTTCGATGACTTATCGGCTGCCTTGCTTGAGGAATAGTTTCACAAAAATGGAGACGAACCGGAATAACGTCCGATCTTGTTTCTGGATTGAGTGGAAAAGGGATATATGAAGTTCGTTCTGTTCCTCTGTGCATCTCTGTGATGGGTAAATCTCCATGAAAAAGGGGCAACTTTCGTGTAGTTTGTGATTGGATGTAACTGTTAAGATTTTCTCTCGAATAAATCTTTCTCTTAATAGATCTCTTCTTGTTCCTCAATCTTCGGAGAATGCGGCGTTGTATTATTGTAAGTTCTCTGTTCCAAACATTTCCTGAAAGTAGACGACAAGTTTTAAATCTTAATGCAGGCAAGGCATATCTCGTTGAATCAGTCTTTTTCGCCACATCGCGTATAACGGGAATCGAACCCCCTCTTCCGCTGGCAAATTCAACCATTTCCCCAGCTTGAATCTCGTTCAATCCATAGTGCAATCCCATCTCCAACTGACTAAGACCCAGCCGAACTTACTCTGACGCCTTCCTCCTGGATTTTAAACTGCGCGTGCTCTCTCCTAATGATAGAGTCGAGCTTAGCCGGGAGTGCGTCCGCTGCAGTTTGGTCGAGTTCCTGTTGGATGGCTCGAGTATAGCCCGGCTCAATGACCCCGTGACTATCCAGCTGCAAAAACATCAAAACCCCATTTAATTTGGAGAATTTGTACAGGGTCAAGGGGGCCTCAATTTCTCCAGGGATGTGCACAACGGAGGAACAGTAGAAGGGGGAGGACACGGCTTCCCACGTATGTTCCTCTGGAACAGGTATCCCCTCCAGAACAGGTCGCCCCTCCAGAACAGGGTGACTTTGTGAAAGGGCACCCGAAGCTTATAAATAAGACTAGAGCCCGGAGCCCGATGGAGCCATATACGTGGCCTCGCCGTATATGGTGGGGGAGGAAGGCGTTGTAAACTAAAACTAAGGCCAAGGCCAGACCCCCGGAGCATCCCAGTTTGATTAACAGGAAAGATAGGGCGCGCCCCCCCAAAAGGCACCCGACCTTGGAAGCCCAGGAGAAAAAGCAACCAAGACACGCTATTTTCATACAAAGAAGAGAAAAAAACACTACTATAGTTGTTAGAATGAGTAAAGGAATTGCTTTTTTCATAAAAAGAGCATGGGTCGAACTCTTGGAAGACAATAGAAAGGTAAGACTAAGTAAGATCAAAGAAACTAGCGAACTCATAATAAATGCAATTTAAATAGGAGTGAATATAAACATCGGAAATTTCGAACAATCCATCTTTTTCGCCACACCAAGGTGAAAGGATTCGAACCTAAACAGATGCGCTGACCAGACTGCGCTACACCTTGTCTTACCCACTCACTAGCTCTTCGTCGTTCGCCTCACCTCACTGCCGATCGCCGCGCTCCTTATCTACGATAAAGTACCGTACGTTCTTTTTCGCGAAGAGCGACCTCAACCGACCGAACCAACGCCTTACTGCTAGAATTGGATGCTTTCCTGGTCTGAGTCAATGCCCCGAAAGTGAAAAATTCACCAGATGAAAGAGACCAAATGCAATAGCAAGACCTCTACTCCCAATATAAAGAAAACCAACAAAGAGGCATTAAGGAGGAGTGCTGGATTCAAGCCCAGGGGTGGTCATCAGTTCCGTACATACTTACGAGCCCCTTATCTCTATTTAGATGATGATCGTCTTCTCACCCGGAAGACTGACTTAATCAGACAGTTTCACATAATCTTACTTCAAGGGTCGTTATGAGGTTAGGTATAGAAAGAGTTCGAAGTGCACTTTCGAAAAAGATTCATTCACAAGAGAGAGAAGAGAAACTAGATAACGTAGTGACTTAAATATGTAAATTTGAGTTATTCCGTTACGACTTTTCTGCTAAAGTGGATTGGTCTATCTTTTATTAGATAAAAAAAGCTTTCTCCTATCTTTATGTAATTTCGCGGACTTTCTTTTCTCTCTTGGATTGGTATCTTTTCCCGTGCTTGTTTGCACTATACATCATCAAAGCCTAAAAACAAGGAAACCCGCTTGTTAGAACGAATGGTTAGGTCTCGCAAGAGACACTACTAACTTGCCTCCTCATACTAGAAGAGAACTGAACTCGCTAGTCCCTCATCTGCTTTAGACTTGTTAAACTAAGACCCTTGAAATCAAAGTGAAACAAGATATCAGACTGGAAACTAGAAGGTTTGGAACCCTAACAACGAAACTCAAAGGGTCAGGTCAACTCACTGCTTCTATCGCCTCTCCATACCCAAGCCCATAAAGCAAGCCATCTCTCCATCAAGGAGAAGCCGGCCGGGTCAATGCTAGGATCGATCTTTTCCCCGAATACACCAAGAATCTTGATTTGCTTATTAGTTTTAGGATCTCCACGGTTGATTCATCAGTATGCTATGTACTACATTAGCAAAACTCTGATTGACTTTGAAAAGAAGTACACACCGTTGGAAAAGACTTGCCAGATTAGGGATTTTAGACGTAAAATATTCTGATACAACCCTCCTTTATGAAATTGTTCATTTCATTCTTGAGGTGAACTCGCTTCCTCCCCCTTCATTCAGCCGGAGCTGGTGAATTCAATGACTATCTTTCATTCATCTGAAAGTGAATTGAAAGACTCCTGGAATAGGGGTTTTTCCCTCAGAGGTCCTGGTAAGTGGGAGTGGAGCCAGCGCAGTTGTAGCGATGTCCGGATATGATATTTGAGAGACTCTTTTCTGACGGTCAACAAACCATTAATTATAACAAATAGAAAAAACAAAAAATTCTAAAATAATAAATAAACGGCCTCTTCTTTTATTCGAGATGTTGTTCTTCATTTTTTTTGCATGAGTTTGTTGACTTACTAGGGAGAGGGTAAATTGTTTCCTTCTTTTATTATTAGTTGATCTAAAGGCTTTTATGGTTATTGATTGCACTAGACTAGAAAGGACAACAAACAAACTACTTCCACCCACATACAAGCCCCAAAAACAAGCGCAGTTATTTTCTTATTTAAGCAAGTGTCTTGCTCGATTACAAAACACGAAAAGATAAGCGCGTGTTAATTTCTTCTAATTTATTGGGCCACCGCGGAACCACAATGCCAATGAGAGAATGAGCGAGTGCTGTGCAGCTCGCAGCATTTGGAGCCTGAGCTCGGCTTCCCTTATTATTGGGTCTTTTGGTAGGTATCGCCAAAAGGCGAAGAGGAGCCTCCGGCGTTCGCGGAGCTGGTTCTCGACGCGTTCGATTTCTTCTCCAAGTTGAGCAAGCCTTTGTGCCATAGCCATAGACATAGTTCCTCCAAAAATTCTTTGATTTTTTTTTAGAGCACGAAGGCTTATGGCTTCTCTTGCAGACCCTCTATTTATAGAGTGTATAGTATAGCCATGCGGCACGAATTTGATGAACAAACTAACTAGTTTGCAGCAGTTGAATCATGCCTGTTTGATGAACAAACTAACTACCTTGCGAAGCCCCCAATCACATTTTATACGTAAGCTGTGTGAACAAACCAACATGCTATCCTTACCTTCATTTAACGGATCAACACATATAGATAGCATGATAAAGCCGTTAACGGCGGAGTCCATTAAGAGGGTAGTTGAGCTAGTAGTAGTGCCAGTCTGTTCTGTCCTGCCAATCAAGTAAGGGAGCTGCCACTGCTCTCCCTATCGGTTGAGGCCTTCAGCTCCTCTCTTTCCGGATATGAAAAAGAGAATATATCTTATCTTTTTCTTTTTAGTGGTGCGGTAGAAGAGGAGAGCGACTTCCTTCCGTTTTCTACGCTGGGTGGTGCCACTAGAAGTACGAGCCTTAGCCGAGAGCTAGTTCATCATGCGTCTTCGCTTTTCCCCGTTCATTCTGTCCGGGAATGATTCAATCGAGAAAGCTTATCGCAAATGACCCGTGGCAAACTACTGAAAAAAGCGACTTCTTCGAGAGGAAAAGAAAACTGCATTCCTCTGACTCATATACCCTACCCCCTACCCCTTAGGGATTTCAGTCGACTTTCTTTTTTTCGAAACCGGACCCCTCCTCAATAGTCTCTCCTCTCTAGCAGCCAACACAGGAATGAACAACTCCTCCCTCCTTCTTCTGTTTCAATCCGATCATCTCTCATTCCGGAATAGAGAGAATCCACCATTAATGATCTTTGTTCAGATTCGGATCAAGCATACGTTTTTCACTTCTATACGTAACGTAATCGAATTGAAGAAGTTGTAAGCAAGTTCCCTCCAGCAGCAGATAATCTCAATAGCGGTTGTTTGGACCGATAAGGAGTGTTTCGAAAGCAGCAAATAGTCCTAAAAGCCTTCCCCCCTTTCAAGTCAGGCCGTACCGGATTTTTTGCAGAAAACTCCATTATGCTTTCCTCTAACCTGCGATAAAGGTCTTTGTCGGTTGGTTGCAGCGGATAGTTGGAATGGTTGTTCCTGCTTAGCCCTCCTTCCCACTCCCTTCCCTCGCTCAAGCCAGAACCATTAAAAACTCCTCATATTGGGTTGGGCCTTCCCTCTATCGGTTAGATAGTGGCATGGAAGGAATAACCAGCAGCGGATATTGTCGTTGATCGGCCCAACCTTCCCCGGCTAGAAGTAGGTATAAAAAGAATAGTTCATATTAAGCTTCTAGCTGATCTGAATAGATTAGCGTGCCTATCCACCGGAGAGATTAGCTTCATCCCCGGCCCTAGCTACACCGGCTATCGGTTGAGCATCGGACGGACATAGGCCTAGATTCTCTCCGACGTCTAGAGTGGAGGTAAAACGAGTATCAGCTAAGGCTGATCCAAGCTCCACTGATATGGCCCAGGAGGGAGCAGCAAGCACATGTACCAGTGATACCAGCAAGAAAACGTATGCGCTAACGCCTTTGTGACGCACTATGCATACAATACATATATTAAGTTTTCAAGGCGTAAGCTAGAACTCGTTAAGCAAGGACCCACTGAGTCTTTCACCGACTTCATAACTCGGTGGAGGGCCCAAGCTGCTCCTCAGATTTCACATAAGAAGTAGTAATTTGCTTACTCAGTACCATGTCCCTAATGAAATGACAATCAACTTCGATATGCTTGGTTCTTTCATGGAACACTGGATTACTTGATATGTAGATAGCCGCTTGATTATCACAGTACATCCTCATGGGGCCAGACATAATGAAGCTCATCTCTTGCAAAAGAGATCTTACCCACATCATTTCACAGGCTGTATGAGCCATAGCTCTATATTCAGCCTCTGCACTCGATCGGGCCACTACATTCTGCTTCTTGCTCCTCCATGTTACTAAACGTACAATAACCGGAAGTCGATCTTCTATCATCATGGTTTCCAGCCCAATCAGCATCAGAAAATCCTTTCATATCAAGGCTATCAGACGGCCTGTACATAAGACCCTTTCCTGGAGCATTCTTCAGATACCTCAATATCCTGCACACTGCTTCCCAATGTGGCTGTCTTGGGGCATGCATAAACTGACTAACAACTCCAACAGCAAAAGCAATATCTGGTCGTGTCACAGTAAGATAAATAAGTTTCCCAACAAGTCTCCGATATCTTCCTGGAGCACTACACAGCTCTCCCTGTTCAGCTTCAAACTTGACATTAGAGTCCATAGGAGTCTCAGCAGGTCTCGCACCCAGCATACCACTTTCAGAAAGTCAATATGTCAAGTACTTACGCTGTGATAGACTAACACCATACTTGGACCGAGCTACCTCAATACCCAGAAAGTCTCTGAGATGCCCTTAAGACTTAATAAGGGTCCTTAGTCTGAAAGTCTTTGTTCAAATGAGCCTTCAATTCAACAATTCCTTCATTATCACTCCCAGTAACAATAATGTCATCCACATAAAAAACTAAAATGATCACACCTGAAGTCTGCTGACGAACAAAAACAGAGTGATCCGAGTACGCCCGCCTAAAGCCATATGACAACACCACTGCACTCAATTTGTCAAACTGGGTGACGAGCCCATAAATAGATCTTTTCAGTCTACACAACAAGCAACGGACGAGCGCGCTAGCGCGCCAGAACTTGATTGATAAGGGGCGCGTTAGCAACGCGCATCCGTTTTCTTGCTGGAGCATTGTTGGTGACTTGGTTGTCAAAGCTGTAAAATCATTCTTTGCCTCAGGGAAGTTGCTCAAGGAAATGAACTCCACAGCAATAACCCTTGTGCCTAAGGTGCCCAATCCTTAACTTTTAAAGGATTTTCGGCCGCTGCAACACCATTTACAAATGCATCGCTAAGATTATTGCGAATAGGATGAAGGCTGTCCTCCCTAGCCTAAATGGTAAACATCAAATTTCATCAGAGATAGAAGAATTGGGGATAACATTCTTCTGGCCCAGGAATTCTTCAGAAACTCTCACAGAAACAAGGGTTCCCCCCTACCCTATATATGGGGTGCCCTCAAAGTTGACATCATGAAAGCTTTTGACATGGTTAGGTGGGATTTCATTGAGGGAGTCTTAAAGGTGGTTGGGTTTCCTGCTGTCATGGTTCAATGGATAATGGAATGCATTACCACCCCTAGATTCTCTATCAATATAAATGGGGAGCTGAACGGATATTTCCCGGGAAGAAGGGGTCTTCGTCAAGGAGACCCTCTTTCCCCTTAGATTTTTGTCCTGGTCATGGAGACTTTCTCGGGTTTGCTGGATGCCAAAATTCAGGAAGGGCAATTTGAATTCAATTCCAGGTGTAAGAAAGAAAAAATTTCCCACCTTTGCTTCCCCTGACTAATAGGGCGATCTCCTCATCTTTTGCAAAGGAGACAGATGTTCGGTGCAAGTGGTCAAGGATTGCCTGATCAATTTGGAGGAGTTGTCTGGTCTTTCTCCCAACCCGGGGAAGAGCAGTTTATTTACTTGCGGTGTTGACAACAATACTAAGGATTCTTTGTTGGGAGTCCTGGGTTTCAAAGAGGGGTCTCTTCCCGTGAGGTACCTTGGGGTCCCCCTTATCTCTTCAAAATTCAGTCAGGAAGGCAGATTGCAATGCTTTGGTGGAAAGAATAACCGCCAAAATCAAGAGCTGGACTTGCTAATTTCTTTCTTATGCAGGTAGGGCCCAGCTGGTTAGATCGGTTTTGTTCGCTATCCAGGTATACAGGTCTTCCCTTTTTATTCTTCCAAAAGGAGTTACCAAAAAGATTGAACAAGTTATGAGATCCTTCCTTTGGAAGGGGGATGATTTGAGCAAGGGCGGTGCCAAGGTTGCTTGGGACAGCCTTTGTCTCCCTTATAAGGAAGGGGGTCTTGGATTCAGGGATGTCGAAGCTTGGAACCGTGCTGCCATGGTGAAACACATATGGCATTTATGCACGGATAGCGACCATTCCATTTGGTCTAGCTGGGTTAGAAATTACCTTATTAAGAATAGGAATTTCTGGACGCTGAGGGCTCCTGGTGAGTGTTCCTGGACCTGGAGGAAATTACTGAAATTAAGACTTCTTGTTCATGATGAATTCAGTTTAAGTGGCAGCAGGGTTACCAGGAAAAGGACCCCTAAAGGCCTCTTCTCTACTAAGAGTGCTTGGGATCTTTTCAGGCACAAAGAGCCTCCTGTCCCATGGCATAGGGCAGTTTGGTTCCCTGGCATGGTTCCCCGCCATGCATTTTTTCTTTGGTTGGCTGTGTTGGGAAGACTTCCCACTAAGGATGTCCTTAGTAAGCATGGGCATTATGTGGGGACGACTTGCGTTCTATGCGGGCAGGAAGAGGAGTCTCTTGATCATCTATTCTTTTCCTGTCCTTTTTCCTCCTCCATATGGCTTATTACTATATAATGCGGGAAATGTAATATCCTGCCCATTATGATGAGTTAGGAGGGTACCTATCGCTGGTTGGCTTCTAGTATTAAGGGAAATTCTCTTTCCAGTTTGATCACCAGGCTTATGTTCGCTGCAATTGTTTATGGAATCCGGCGGGAAAGGAACTCTCGGATTTTCCATGGGAAAGAATTTTATGCTGGTTATGTCTGTTATGAGATTGTGTTTTGGGTTAGGGCTAGAGTGAATTCCTTGCGTGGGCTCCCCCCCTCGCAGGAAAATTGCTGGTTCCTTCACCCCAGAACTAATAGGGGCATTTCTCCTGCTATCTTTAACTCTTAGATCATTGCTTGTAGTTCTCCTCCTTGTGTAACGGGTGCTTAGGGCCTGCCCTGTGTTCTTTGTTTCGTTTGCCTGGGGTATGCCCCAGTGTATTTGTACTGGTTTTCTCTTTTAATTCATTATTACTTCAAAAAAAAAAGATAAGTCATGTATTATAATTGAAGTGATTTCCGGGAGAACAAAGTGGATTTATGAGCAAATTCTGGCATGAGAGGGCCAATGAGACAGAACACTGTTGGATGCATTCCTTCGCTAGCAGGGCTTCGGCCCATCTCAATTGAAGAGTCTTCGGTCAGTAATCTCGTACTCTCGACCGGCTCGAACCACTACGTTATCCATGTTCCGGCTCATTCGTATGCTCATCCTATTCATGTCACCAGAACCTGTAATAAACCATCATTTCAAACCATCCTGTTACAGGGAATCTTTGGATATCAGTTCGAAGGGAGCGCCGAACACCGAAAGTGAAGTAGCTCCTACCTACAGGAGCATCTGCCTTTTTCGGGGGATCGGGAAGAGGAAATCTGGTGTGAGGTCTGAGGTCAACGGTAATATGTCACCCCGCTTTAGCTTTAATGAGAGTACTCTTTCCATTAGGAGTTTCCCCCAGCTGAGCTAGGCTACTTCCCTAATGAAACAAATATAGCATAAACGTAAGAACCCAACATAAATAATATAAAAAAAGTATAAAATTCATATAGCGACGATAAACGAATTTAAAATATTAGATCGATTCCAGAGGTCGGTCTTCTGTCTGATGAGAATAGGCTCAGGCTCTGTACGGCCATTTTAGTCTTTTTTTATGGCGCGAATCCCGTTAGAAAAATTCCGGTTTTAAGCAGCCCTGGTATAGTCGTCAATCAGTTGGATTACCATTCCATTATTAGTTCTGGGGTGAAGGACTTCGGCCTCTTTTAAGCAGAAAGCATTCCAAGCTCTCTTCTATAGGAAGGAATAACTATCGATGTAGGATCTCTTTCAAGTAAAGTACAATATCGACTTTCATTCCACTTTATCAAACTAGAGTAAGGTAGCGAAGTCAAATATGCATTAGAGAGTCGAATATGCAAGAAAGCCAATAGGCGCTCGTGATCTTCCTTGATTTCAGGAATGAGTAGATACTATACCTGTAACAACTCTCTTCAAATAGGCTTTCTTTGAAGGCGTAGGTGTCTTTTCATTTTAAAGTAGTCGGTGCTTTTCCATTTGATTTGCAATCCCCTTTTTCTAGTTATGCAGTTGATGATCGGATATGAAAGAACTAATCTACCTTCTATAAATAGAAAGTTGCTGCTTTCCTCTTATGAGGATTCACAGCTTGAGTAAGTAGGTAACCTAAGTCCAGTCTGATCTGAGGGAAGCAGTCCCAAGTCAGTAGCGAGTACACCACTCTGAGAGCCCAGAAACAAAGATCCCATCCCGTACCCGTAAAGCATAAGAAAAAAGTCTTCTCCTTTTTCAGAGAATGTGTAAGCACCCTAGAGTAGAGGGGGAGGCCCATTTCCTAGCCTAGTTTTAAGCAGAGCAGCACCATCCTAGTCCAGAGCAGTACCTCTCCCCTAATCTAGTAATAAGGGGCTCGAGGCAAGACAAGCAGCCATACCTCCTCTTATTCGCTTCCTTCGTCTCATTACAGGGAAGGATAGGACCTCGGTCGGTTCCAAGGGTGAGGAAGAAGTGCCATCTGCTTAATCGGAAGAATCCGCTGAGACAAAAGCATTAGCAGAGGCTGAATCAGCTGCATCAGCAAGCGAATGCCTTTCTTAGAATGGTTCGGAAACCCAGTGAGAATCACCTTCTCACCCCGAATCCTAAGATCCAGGGAGGTTGGCTAGAAAGAGAATTTCCAAATCTAAAGAAGAGGCTGAAGCATCAGAATCCGCTGAAACAAAGGCTGAGAAAGCCAATAGCGGGGCTTTTAAGCCACATCACGCTTTTCAGGGACCGATCAAAAGCCGTTTGTTTTTCGTTAAGAGACTTTTTTCTCTGATTCAAACTTAAATATTGGAGCTAGGGCTTAATTCTATGGGTAAGGTCAAGTTGATAAGCCGCCTACCTTCTTAATTAAGTTACATTACAGAGGGGCCTCCCTAACTCAAGTTGCTTGTGCCCGCTGTTACCTACCGTAGGACCTCCGCCCCCGAAGCGAAGAAAGAGGAGACCTTTATCCCCCACCATATACGGCGAAGGTTGGGTGTTAATTAAAATCACACTTTTTAATTCTTTGATTTTGCGGATGGACATAAAAGAAAAGGGTAAGATTTCCAAAAGCTATTTACGTAGGAGAATAAGTCATCGCTCGCGGCTTCCCGCTTTCAATTAGAGGGGCAGGGCATCTTTCTGTTGCCGGTTAGGTTAACCTCAAAAGTTCAATAGGGTAAGCTGCTAGCTCTAACCGAACTTTCGGGTATATATAAGTCCGACGAAAGACAACCCGCTTCTCAAAGGCGAGGTTCTGAAAGAAAGCAAGCGGTGCACTTAAATCTAAATAGGGTGGTATGGGTGAGAAAGATAAAGAGAAGATCTAGACAAAAGACCTACTCGATGGAATTAGCCAATGTGTGCTCCTAAAGTTAGAAAACGTCCCGGCAAGCCTATAGCCTTAAAATTCATCCCAGAAGGTAAATTACCCTTTCTCTTGTGCCTGCATTCGCTATTCCTATTCCGCGAAAGCTTTTATGCCTAGCCCCAAAAAGGTGCTTCAGCTACGCTTTGGAATTGAGCTACCCAACATTACACACTAGGGCCAGCCCTTCCCGAGAAGAGCCAAAAGCGAAGGAGTTTCAGTAAGTAAAAAGAAGATTAATGATTTGTGAAACATACTATTGACAACATTAATCCGCCTAGCAAGAAAGAAGACTGACGTTTCATCTCTGAATTACTTGATCAAGACGGTGCAATCGATTGAAGACTGAAGACCGGGCACTTAATGTCTAGATTGAGATCGAGATTAAGCTCCAAGTCATGTAGGTTCACGAGAAGGACGTTTGTTTTCTACCATAAACAGAGGGTTGCATTTACTAGGAGAAATCTGTCTCTCAATCGCTGGCAGTTGGACAAGGAAAGGCAAGAGCGAGCAGCCACACATGAACCGCGATAAACGATGTCATGATAGGCTTTCCATAACCATCTTTCCCGACGTTGGTAATCAAATCCTTCTTTCAGTCTCACGGGCCTCGATCAAGTACGCGTGCCACACCATTGACACTTGATTATAGCGAAACCTTGTGAATGGGTTTTCGTGCTATACACCACGTTGAGAAAGACCAACTTCCCTCTAGTCTGATGGATTGCTTTCTTAGTGTGGCTTGTTCGCTGTCCACTGGTGAGATTCTCATATATAAATATAGATAGAGAAAGAGGCTAAGCCTACGTAACGCTATGGGAACAGCTTTTTTTGTCCGCTTTCAGCTATGCTATATAGATGCGCTACCTTGTGAAAGAAAACATCATATGTAAGTAGCATCTAGAATCGAATCCAGAGCAGCTAAGAACAAAAAATCGAGTAGCTTGCGGGCCTTAGCTGGATCAGTGGGTGGAATGATCTACAAAGGAGCTTGCGGCGGAAGGCTCTGAAAGAGGAATGACTAGCTCGAGTTCAGTTCAAGCTTTGATTCGTGTTTGCCTAGTTCTTGGGCTAATAAGGCAATGTCCATTGTTGCCAGCGATTATGATTTCGGTTACGACGACAAGGCTCTCTTTGAGAAGACCTACTGCTACTCCGCATACGAGGCTTTTGGTGTGCCTTCTCCTCTTACGGAAGTTGAAACCACTGAAGCCAACCCAATTCAGGAAACTCGTTCTTATGTTGGCTTTTCTGTCTATTGCCTTCAATGGCTTAGTAAGTCCGTGTGCTTTCTACCTATTTCTTCTCCATAAACAATGTTCATTGCCTTTTGATGTCCATTGCTACTACTATACCCACCAGGCTCATTGGTCCAGTGATGAACAACTTCTCTTTAAAGAATTTCTTTCTCCGTAAAACTAGTTTAGGCGCAATAAGGGAATTCATTCTTCCAGGCGGAAGCCCTCAGATTTACGGATTCGCAGGGTGAGAAAGTCACCAATATATTAGGATTTCCAAGATCTTCAAAGACGGATCTTCAAGAGGTTCCAGTAAAGGGAATTGATTATTGACCAACCTAATATCGATTTAAGGGGATTAGCCCCAATTCAAGATTCAGGATAATGTGACTGAGGAAACCACTATTGCAGCTTTCAATGAGGCCATTCGGGATGACCTTGAAATAGAAGTACTTAGAGCTGAGCCGCACACTTTGGATCAAGCCATTGCTACTGCCCATAAACAGCAAAATCTTAATGTCAAGCTTGGACTGAACACTTTTAAGGGTTGCAAACTCCCAAACCCTAGCCAGAACACTACTTCCAAGAACCTTGTCAATCTTGTCAACCTAACCATTGCTACTGTTAACACCCAAAGATAACCTAAGAGACTTAATCCTCAAGCTCCGATACCTAATCCTCAGAATGTGCAAAACCCACCTCATAATGACAAAGGTAACTAGGGGGGTACAGGCCATTGTGAATACTGTACACCTGCCACCTCAGCAGCCTTAGTCGTAGATTAAGGAGAATGCAGAGACACCTCCTTATCAGCCTATAGTTAGACCTCCACTTTATAGGTTCCGTTCCGTCAGCAGCCAAACCTAGTCTGTCGACTTGATGATTTGCAAAGTACGAAGGACTTCTACATAAATTATAGGGAACCTTATGTAAATGGTGAGATGTACCAACCACACAATCCTCCATAATGGGTTGATTATCCTAGATATAACCAAAACCATACTATCCCTAGACACAAGCAAAATCTTTGGTGCCCATACGGTCCTTGTTTACCGCTGCTTTATACTATTACTGGTTTCCGTCCTTTAGTATGATCTCCTTGTTTGCTTGTTTGGAATGCAGCATAGGCGCTTCGGTCTCCATTAGTGCGGTTTCTTTTCTTCCTTTATAAAGACTTGCCCACGGCCTTGTCAGCTCATCTGTAAGGGGCGAGCGGTCTTCTTTTCTGTCTGATGGTAATGCGAATCTCGAATCTCTTTATGCTAGCGAATCTCTTGCAATTGGTCTATGGCAAAGGGTCATCTGTCCAATAATCAGTCGGAATCAGTCCACGAATGAGTTCCTTCTTTTAAATAGATGCCCTTCCCGCTTTTCTTTCTTCTGTCAGTCGTTCCAACCGGTCCCTTTATTAGTAAGCCTCTATAGGCCTCTATCTCGAATTTATCGCTTTAATCGGTCGCAACTCTTGCATCTGGAAAGTGGAAACGATCTCTTGCTTGTTGACTTGCGGTCTGTCCATTCCAGTGGTTCAGGACTCGGGCTATAAGGCCTCTTTTCGATAGTCAAAAGGCCTGTTCAATCTATCTGATGTAGGATCCTCTTCGATTGATTCCCTTCCTTTAAAGAGATAGATCCTCCTTTCCTAAAGACTCTTCTTAGGGAGTAGGAAGTGTCTGCAAGCCTAGTCCTTTGAGCTCGGACTCCAACAAGAGTTCGAGCATTAGAAGCAGAGGTAGGACTAGTCTGGGTATGAATCCTTTCCTAGAGTGAGCCTTTCTGTAAGTAGAAGGCAGCCGGATGCAACTAGTCTGTATGCAAAGCATCCTGTAATAGTCTCCTTCTTTAATAGGAACTTCCTGAAGGTGCTATCCTATAAGCAGAAGCAAATGAAGATCTAGAGCGAGTCTTCCTTGATGAGCCTAAGGAGATAGAAGGAGCAAGGCTCTAATCCCCATTTTACCTATTGATTAGAGCTAGGAATCCTAGAAGCTAAAAGAGTCAAGCAAGGAAGCCTACTTGTTCCCGCGGGTTCGTTTAGGAGACTCGCTTCCCTTACTAGTAAAGGGGCTGCAGACTCGCTTTTTTTTGAGAATTCCTTTAGTAAGTTAAGGTCTTTCTGAAAGCCAGTTCCTGAGTTCATGACTTCAGAAGTGAAGCAAGGAAAGCTGCTTTGAAAGCTGTCCAATCGCTCTAAGCCAGTTGGTGAAGTGAGTTAAGGTCTTTCCGAGTTCGGGTCTTCCTGATTTCATGAGTTTAGGAGTGAATGAGCTAAGCCAGATCGCTATTCCTGACTTGAGAGTCCTGTTTTCTTTAGAATTTGATTATGAGTAAGGAAGCAATCAAAGGGATGCGCGTTACTAGGAGCGAAAGATCTCATTACCTTAATAGCTTGAACTTTAAAGAAAGCTACGGCAATTTCTCTGTAGCAAGAAGCCCTGTGAAAGCCATCTCATAGGTGATTACGGCCTGGGAAAACGATAGAAAAAAGCCTTTCTTTTGTAAGCCGTAGCTGTCTTTAAAGTTCAAGTGAAATATCGACTTTCATTCCACTTTATCAAACTAGAGTAAGGTAGCGAAGTTCAGAGGAGTGGCAGGCAAGCAAGAAGTTCATCCCTTTAAATTTAAATAGTTGAAGTAGTTTCAGTACTGAGCTTGAAGCTTAGGGGGGCGGTTTGAGGGAGGGCAGCATCCGGTGTATAGGGCTTGGGTTGGGTACATGTCATTCCGGTCGGTTCGGTGATGTCACTTTGATAGCGATGAGTGCCCCACCCCACCATTTTGAAATGGCTTATTCGTCTGGTGAAACAAACTACCGGGTAACCATCAATCACGATTATTGGGCGAGACGCTTTGGATTGGATGATTTGTCCGAAAGCGCAGGGTCGTGCTTTTCATCATATCATTCGCTACTTTTCATCATATCGTGTAGAAAGGGAGCTATATTGGAAAAAAGAGGGGGATTCCGTGGCAGATGGGGAAGAGACGATCGACCATCATATGAATCATATGAATAGTGAGGATTGTTGGCGGATTATTTCTCTCTTCGATAGATAGTAGGAGTTCTACCCGGATATGAGGAGTTCCACCCGCTGCTTGTGGTCGATCGCCTTCTTACAAGCAAGTTCCACTGATATGATAAATGCCCACCTGAGCGCACAGACCTTGGGGTTGGGGAATCGTACTTTTCATTCAACCTGGCGAGATCAATCCCATAAGGTGGTGCGTGCAGGCGAGGGAGAGTCTTGTCTGGCTCCGGCTGGCTCCCATCATTTCGGGGTAGGCCCACTTAGGTTAGGAATTAATGCTTTTGCTTTGTTTGTCTTCCTATTGGTCGAGTCGGCCTCGGGTCGTACTTCTCGGTGCCGCCGCCGATTGTTCTTCTCTCAGATGGGGAACAGCTGTTGACTTTGAACCCGTTTCAACAGTTAGCTTGGAGTAAGATGCCACCATAGCTTATGCGTATAAAACTGCTGCCGTTGATGCGTCAATTGAATATGACAGTCCAGTCTCTTCTGTGATCTCATTCCCAGTCCAAGCTCTTACGAAATGAACGAAGAGGAGACCCCTTTCGTAATAAGTTGAAAGACAAGTGCCCTCGGATGATCGTACATTATCGTAAAGTAGACAGATAACAGGGAAATAGCGGAATGAGATCCGGCACACTAAGATGAAAAAGGGGGGTTCGTGCGTTGCAAGTGGTTCCTCATATTCTTTTTGGCTAATACCTTACATCACAGTTAGTAAGGGGTGCGTCTACTCCTTCCCTTCCTGATACAGAAGAAATTGGAAACTCGCGTCATCGTTGACCTCGTTCGTTGCTCAAACAATCTCAATCAAGAGTTTTCCAGGCTAGGGCGCATGTTATGAAACAAGCAAACAACCAGTTCTGGTGGAAGGCAAGTATATGTTCCCGTTCAATCCGAATCAGAAGAGCCGGAATGTATCATGCATGTCAAAAAAACAAAAAACAACAGACTTGAAGGAGTTGGTGGCTGGTTTGGAACCCTTTCCCCTTTTCATAATAATAAGGTAAGCTTCCAAAGCTCCTTTCTTCAGCTGGTGCGCAGGAGCGCACTTTCGTTTTCCCCTTACTATACAAGGGGGTTTAATGAATAGAGATCCCCCGCGAGCAGTCTTTTCTTCCTATCACTTCACTTCGTTCGAGAAAGATGATCTCACCGGGCCGGGCGAAGGGGAAAGAAGGGATGGGTAGCCCGGGAACAACAACGGGAGAGGGCTCGTAGCCCCCCCTCTCCCTCTTCCCCACGCCTATTTGTTCCCCCAGCCCCCGAGAGATGCAGAACTCTTTCTTTTTTGAAAGATGAATAGATAGAGCCATGATACATTCCGGAATATTGTAAAGGTAAATAGACTCTTTTCGTCCCCTTTTCGATGTCTGCCTGAGGACCTATGTGAATGTTTTGGAATGGGGATGTTCGCCTTTTGTAACAAGTAGACCCACGATACGGACTAATAGATGTTCCTACTCTTACCCGTAAGTCAGATTTCTTCATAGTTGGTCAGTCCCCCCCTATCATTACATTAGTCGGCTTCTCGCTTTTCATTAATGTGTCCCCCCCACTGCGTATGTGAGTTTGACCCGCCTTTGACTCTGCTTGCTTCTGACTCCCTATGAGCCGTTTTACGACCTGACTTTTTCGGAGGGTCGGCGGGACATGAGAGCCTCAGCTCACGCATCGGTTTACCGAAATCACCTCCGCTATCCCACTTCCTTCTATTCTAAAGGCGAGCAGCCCTTAAACAAAAAGGCCCTAAGAGGGCTCTTCTTTATATATATATTACATAAGCCCTAAAGTAGGTAGACCTGAAAGCCGAACTCAACAACTTGTTAGGAGTAGGTTTTGGCTTGCCCCTTTCTATGTTATTAGTAAAGTAAAGCGCTAACGAGCAAGAAAACCGCTAACGCGCCCCTTATCAATCAAGTTCTGGCGCGCAGCTCACTTTACTAATAACATATGCTTCTTGCCCCTTATGGAAAACTCAAGCGCTAACACCCTATCTATAGTCAGGGGCCTTTTCCATAAGGCTCGCGTAGGGGCGCTCACATTTTTTGGCTCCTTTCGCTCCACTAGCCTTGATTGGCGGATGGAAGTACCAAGGTGCGTCTGGTGGTATCGTATATAAGATCACGGCTGCATTTAGGAGTGATCTTTCCCTCTTCTTAAAGCCGGTGGTGATCTCACTTTCGAAAGAGAGTCTCGACGTGGAGGTATACACGTAGCTCCATAGCTGAGCTAGTCACTGGCTACAGGACAGGGCGACCGACCTACCGGACCGGAGGCGGCCGAGAATTTCATGTAAAAAGGACCAACGACGATGAAGGAGGAGTAGGAGCTAGCTTTAATTGAAGCAGGGGCGGAATCGAATGATTACGAGATAGACAATGAGACAAAGCCAAGAGGGGAGAGCACTTAGACAATTCACTTTGAGTACAGGTAAGTCTGCTGGTAGGAATTCATCAGGGCGTATTACGGTTTTTCACCGAGGGGGTGGATCGAAGCGATTGCAGCGAAGAATTGATCTGAAACGAAGCACTTCGTCTATGGGCATTGTAGAAAGGATAGAATATGACCCTAATCGTTCTTCTCGAATCGCTCCAGTACGATGGATCGAAGGGGTGCCGCTAGGCCGCTTCTATCTATACGACTCTTTCGTTTTTTCTTTGAAGATTTTTTTTGTGGCTCTAACATATTTTCAGTACATGTTGGGAGTCGTTCAATTTGCCCATTTTGTGTTTTCGGATTCATGGTTTACCACCATGATGATGACCGAGTCCGGGATGGCTGGTCAACCGATTCCTGCCAGCGGGGATCATGGGCGACCGTTTATCGATCTAAACGAACCGCCTATCGATCTAAACGAACCGCCTATCGATCTAAACCGGGAAGGGACAAATGAACAACCCCTTATAGATCTCAACCTCCCCCCTTCCTTCACTTAAGCCGCCTTCTTCTTCTTCTCCTCTTGCGCATTTAAACAAAGATCAGTTGCAAGAGGAGCTGAAGCGAACGGTCAAGCGTGTGCGGTTCCACCAAGGCCACCTGCAGTATTGGGAACGGGAGCTGGAGAGGTGGGAGATCGAAAACCGGCTCCTTAGATCGGGCTGTTCTCGCGGGTTTTCCCGGGCAGGAGAGATTATGGCCAGCAGAAGGGATCGAGAACGTCTTCGCGTCGGTAGCGGGTGTGGTCGACGGGTTGGGAGTACCTATTGATGGAAGAGGGGCTCTAAGCGATCACGAGTGAAATTCAAGTGTTGATTTTCATTCTGACAACTATCTTTTTGAAGCAGATAGTTCACAGTGCTCATTCTATAGATACTGTAAAAGCCAACTCATGTTTCCATTTCTCATAAAATGAATTTATCGACTCAAGTTACCCACTAATTATAGGGCTCTTTGATTTTTTTTGTACCGCCCTTCGCCAGTGCACCAAAACCGGCGATTGGTGGGAGCGATTCCTTTTAAAAAAAAAAACGGTGGTTGCTATACCTGTCCTATATAAACTGATAATGGACACCCGGTATCGCAAAGACCGAAAAGGATAGCCTATAAGATAAGGAAGGAGGAAGTCGAAATAACCTTAGAAGATAAAGAATGCACCAACTATAATCATATGTACGGGCCGGAGGACCCACCCCAGAGATTGCAACGGGAAGAACTGCGTGGAACTTGATCCCTGCAAGGTAGGGAGAATTCAAAATTCTTTCTTTCTGAGATTTAGGTAAATTCCGCTGTTGTAACTAAGGTTGACGTGGAGCGTTTATGTCATAGGGGAAGCATTTCTAGATTCTAAGATTAAGGTTTTGTACACCAAGAATAGACAAGTCCACTCACGATCTACAAAACGGGGTAGCTATATTGGTTCGAGTCCAAATCGTGAGAAAGAAGGAAAGGGAAGATCAGCGTAAACATGAATTAAAGTAAGGAGCGTGAGCGGAAATCGATTCTTATAGTTAGCCCGCTCAAACTCCTCTCTTAGAATAACTACTGGGAACACACAAACAAATGCTAATATATATGGTCTGAGAGAAAAGATTACCTCGGAAGGCCTTATTACTAGATTAGGGGAGAGGTACGAGAAAAGGAAGACGGATAGAGATTCTTTGGTAGTAGAAGAGGAATGACTCTATTTCGATTTATGCCCACTTTTCTTATTGATTCCAAGGGCTAGGCCTTCTGTTCTTGAAGTCTATCCGAAGCGAAGACGCACTTGTGAAGGAATGGAGTTCGGGGATCCCCTTCAAGGTCACAAAGAGGAAGGGAAAAGCTCGGGACAAAGATAGAATCAGTGAATGCCCGGTAAAGCAGCCATAATGTAATGGGGGACTAGGTTCAATGAACTATTGATTTGAAAACGAAAAACTCCAACTACAACTAGGTTGGGGCTTCATCCTTCCTCAACTCCCAAAGACTAAGAGCTGTAAACAAGTGAGATAGGGACGAAATAGGGCATTCTGGGGATGTCTTTTATCAGCCAGCACCTTCCAGAGCCAGTGGGAAAGGATTTTCTTACTCTTACTTTTAACTCCTTCTGGCTGAATTTCTTCTTGGCTTTTTCGGTCTTCCCATTACTCAATAGGGCTCAGTCTTCTGTGGTCCACTCGTGCTCTTCTCCACAAAGAAAAGAGCGAGCTGCAACTTCTAGGGTCCAGTAGAGAGTTCCTCTAGCTCTCCTGAGTTAGCTACCTTGGAAAGACCTTTCTAAAGAGTGCCCTTTCTTTGCTTCTAGGGGTCCGGCCTACTCTTAGAAGGGCTGGGATGCGCCAACATAATCTTCCGTCCTATATTTGCGTAACCTCCTTCCTTGATCTTAGCCGTTAATTGGAGAGGCCAAGTAGCCATAGTCTTTTAACTCGGCTTTCTTAGTCTTCCAAATATGAAGATAGGCCAGACTCTTGTCTTCGAGGAAAAGCCCTTTCTGCCAAGTAGGTTTTTCCCCTTTATTGAAGATGCTTTCTCTCCACTTACTACTTGTAGGCCCTTTTCTTTCGATTTTTAAAAAGGTCAAAGCCCAGACTCTTCCTATCTGCCTTTTGCCTTTTAGGGTTGGGTTTCTAAATGAATGAGAAAGTGGGGATCTTTTCAATATCGGGATCTTTGCGCAAGTTCTCCTCATTTCCCAGAGTCCCCAGTCTTAATGGAGACCTGCTATCCCTCTAAACCCTGTCGTAGACTTTCCATAGAAGTCCGAAGCGTACCAGCTCTTGGTCCACATTCTGGCGCTTCCAGGAAAGCTCGACTACAGACAGGGTAATCTATAAGGTCGGAGATAGGAAGACAAGGATCCAAAGCAAGTTGAGAGTACCACTTGACCCATGAGAGCCACTGAGTCATCCACCCCAGGATGATAGTGACTTCCATGCATGATAAGCTCCTCTGTCTCATAGAATAAGCTGCCTTCAGGCTCACCAAACTTCGGAGGAAGATCAGATAGATCAACCTTCGTAGCAACCTTCTCTCTAAGCCAATCCACTAGTCTTCCTTTCAAAAAAAGAGGGGTCAGTCAAGACTCCTTCGGACCCTCCTCTCCTAAGCAGAATTCAAAGTCTAGCGGATCGATCAACTTAGGTCGACTTACAAATAATATAAGACGAGACCATCAGCCCGAAAACCGATCTTTCGCTTTCGCCAACACTCTATAACCTGTGCCCTCGCCTTTGACTTAGTAGGGGGACGCAAGAACGTATTGAGATTAGTAAGACCCTACGTTTTACGGATGGTGTGTAAGCCATGAGTGGTGCGACACATCATAAGTGCGCCCATCGATATTGGTGAGACATCGACAGTACCATACTTAAGGAAGAATTGCTTAGCGAACTCAAAAGCCCCCGAACTAATAGAGATCAACGATTTCGATTTAGATATAGTTGTCTCCGGATCAGTTAGGATCTTCTGATCTTCTTCAGCGACCCTACTAACTATCTGCGATGACTGCATTGTCACCAAGAGTAGCATAGGCCTTAAATACCTATAGTTTGGATAAAGCCTCTCTGCAGCGCAATCCACACGATCACATAATGTGAAAGTGAGACTTAATGAATTGGGGGGGCCATGATGCACGGGGGACTAAGGGCTGACCAATGGCAAAGATGAGAGACTGCTTCGAAAGGTGGTAGAGTCCACATATAACTGAACCCTAAGCCGGCCTCAACCACAGCTGAAGCAAGATATGACCCAAAGAGTAAAGACATGATCTGGCTTATGACCAACCACTCTGGGCCACCGATCCGGCTAGCCTGGTGCCTGAGACCACAACTCAAACCATGTTTTGGGATCTGTTCCCCTCTCTTCTCCTCGGAACCAAACCTGGCGTTGAGCCAAACCAAATGGAATTGTTGATCAGATCATTAAGGCCTCACTCGAAACATTGAATTGAAGGCCATCTTTCTATAGCCAAAAGCCTCGTTCTTGGCATTTCAACAATCGTTTAGATCACCTGATTGGCCTCGAGAACGTCGATTTCGTATTAGTAAACCTCGCATTTAAGCACACTTCCTCTTATAATCGTAGCCGTCTAGCTAGCCTTCCCGCTTCCTTGACACTTTGATTTGAAAGCACATTTGGCTTTGTTGGATTCGCTGTCCTGCGTACCCAAACCAGTGAACCTAGAAAGTATAGAGAAAGGAGCTTCTACCTCTCTTGCTTGGGCGCCAGCCTATCCTTCTCATAAGACCGACCAAGAATTTCATGTTTTTGCATTTATCTGCCGCAGTTTACAATTATCTGCCGTTGTTCTTGATTGATTTTCTTAAGTGCGCAACATAGGACGTAAACCCTAGCTTTTCCTAAGTCACCCTATAGGCAGGGAGGGTACTGGCCGATAATTATCTGCCGCTAGAGAATCACCTAAGGGAAGAAGGGAAATGAGGTCCTTAGATTAGAGTTGCGTCCTAGCCGCCTCACCTTCTCGTTATCGTGAGGTAGTGCCATAAACTCGGACTGGGGAAGCGCTCAGAGCACAGAAGAAAGAGGAAGAGACGGAGGAAAGGGCGAGAACAGCCTAGACTAGAGGAATTGAGAGCGAGATCTCCTCCCAGCAGCCTTGAAAGAAGAGCTGCTCGCCTAGAACAAACTCACGAACCCTTTTTGGCGCTTTGCTTCGACGAACCCGTTAAGCCCTACCTCTCACCTTGCCATGCAGAGGATGAAGACTTCGATTTCAAATCCAACGATTTCTTGACTTTACCTATGAATCTGCTATCCGCAGGAACAGACACAAACTCCTTGCTTTCGGGATGCCCATCGGCAGCTTGAGCCGAGACTTGATCAAGCCAAAAAGACAGTAAGCGTTCGGCCTCTTGATTGATTGACTCACAAAACAAGAATTCGGGGCATAAGAAGTCAAGCAAATCCCTTTCCTAATTCCTTGCTTGTCGATCCCTTGGGACTCAACTATTATCAATTGGTGGCATCGAAGCACGTTCCATACGCGAACTAGATCAAAGGGAGAAACCTCAGTCGCCAATCGATTCGACAAACTCAACCCTGGTCGAAGTTCAACATTTTGTTACTCAGGTCAGCCAATCAAACGGACAGCAAAGGTTTTTATTCCTCTCCTGCTCCACCAAGCTGGGTTCCTAAGTCTGGAGTTCCCCTTTGTGTATTGACGAAAAGAGCCATTTTGCATCAAAAAATCCCGGGAAAACGCAACTTTTCTTGAGATCCCCCGTTATGAAGGAAAAAGCCATTGCTACAAAAATTCCCGGGAAAATTAACTTTGATCGTTCAGATCTGACCCTAGGAACCAAACGTTGAACTGATTTGAATCCTGGACTTCGACCTTGGGCCATCATTCATAGAAAGAAGGATGGGTTCACCGACAGAACGAAGAAGGAAAGTAGGGTTGACCGTGGTTGGCTGTCAGGCGTTAGCCCTTTCTTGTTATTGTCGGAGTTACCGGGGTTGGCTTTCCATATTCACATACCATCTTCCATATAAAGGAGAGTATGGTACAATGGTATGGTACCACGAAAGGAAAGACCTTATGGAGGGAAGGCAAAGAAAAGTAACTTGACGAGCTAAGAGCGCGGGTAAGGCTTTCTCTTATTACCTGGAAAAAAAAGCAATGGAGTTGGGCAAGGAAGGTTAACCCCCGAAATCCATCTTGGGGGAACTGAGTCAAATACTGGATAGGTGGCTCGGAATTCTAGTGCGTCTTCCGTTCCCCGAGCCGAGGTCACTCTCAATCTATTACAATATTAGTAGGGCACGCAGGAAGAGCGACTGGGCTCTATCGATCCCCCCTTTTTACTGTACATGAATATGTGGAGCTCAGCATGTCTGGAAGCACGGGAGAACGTTCTTTTGCTGATATTTTTACCTGTATTCGATACTGGGTCATTCATAGCAAACCTATACCTTCCCTATTTACTCGACGAATTAAAGGGTTGGTTATTCGTCAGCACGGGTTTAGCTTCCTCTTCTGGTATAGGTTTGGGAGCCCTATTATTTTACAAAAAGCCAACAAGGAATTCCATTAATAACTGGCCGTTTTGATCCTTTGGCACAACTCGATGAATTTAGGATATCTTTTTCTTATTATTAGGAGGCCCCCCGCTTAGATCGAACCTATCCAATTGTTATTACAGTGCGATGGTTGGCTGTTCACGGACTAGCTGTACCTACCCTTGGGGTCAATATCAGCAATGCAGTTCATCCAACCAACGAGAAACCTAATCCGAATTATAGAGCTACGACACAATCAAACCCGAACGAACAAAATGTTGAATTTAATTGTACTAGTGGGGTTCTTATCCTATATATGACGAGCTGAACTAGAATTCATTCTAAAATGAAAAGAAAGAAAGAGAATAGTAGGAATTCGATTATCCCATTCGGAAGGATCTCAGCGAAAAATTCTCCATGACTGTTTATGTCTCTAGCATGACCACTTGATGAAATGTGGAGGGAAGTAGGGTAAATGGCCGATACTACTGGAATGGAAGGATTCTTCTTTGGCTGATAGGTACTGTAACTGGTATTCCTGTGATCGGTTCAATAGGTCTTTTCTTTTCCGGTTCATATTCCGGATTGGGTTCATCCCTGTAGTAATCGGATAAACTGGGTTGTACCTGTTCCGATTCAAAAATGACAAAAGAACCGGGCAGCAGTAGGAGCACTCGACCCTTGAGAAATGAACAGATTCTTTTCTCTTATTTTTGTCAAAACCCGAGGTCGAATAGGAGCCGAAAGGCGTGAGTGCAGTAGACGTTTGAAAGACTATATGAAACTCAAATCTTTCATCTCTTCATCCGCTTTCGGATTCTTTTAAGAAAAAGCTTGTTTTCTGACTGCTTTCTGGAAGAGCTTGCTTTGTGCATGAATATATTAAGAAACTCTTAAGTCCAATTAGCCGGAGACTGTTTTCCAGCCCACTCTTCGTATTCATGCTTTATATGTAGTTCCAAGCAACTCTACTAAGCAAACGGAGGCTGCTCGAAAGCAGCAACTCTACTAAGCAAACGAAGGAGCAACCCTACTAATAAAAGGAAAACTACATTTATGAAACTGACTTCATTGGTCTTTCCGATCCGGCCGCAAGCATACGGCGGGTGGATCTAACAACTGCTCCCAAGTCAAAGTATAATCGCAACAGGCTTCTTCATACCAACGGACGTAATGAATCAAAGATTCTACCCAAGCATAACCTTTTCAACGTAATACTCCCCATCTCCGCTTCTGCTTCGGCTTCTCCTAGAGGTCCCCTCTTCTCTGTTCTAGGTCCTTTCCTCACTGAGGACCATGGGCCTTCAGATACAAAGCATGCTTCTTCCAAGACGTGCGAGGCGCCCCCCTTATTTATATAGGGTAGGGGGGAAAGACTTAAACATAAAAGTACATTTCCGTTCTTCCTGTTCCCTTACAGTTAGGGGCTCGGTTGAAGCTGGATTTCGAAAGGGACAAAGGATCAGCAGCGGGGCATATATGATATTTTAAGGTATAAGTGGGGTACGGATGCGCCTTGATCTGAACAATTAAATTCATTGCGTACAACGGGGGTGCCAACTTACACAATGATACTACGTGTTTGGCTCCCTTCACCTTTCTAAATTAGAATCGTAAATCCTAAAAGTTCTTTCAAGCGAAAAGAGATCTCGGATCAAGGGCTATCGACCCGACAGTGCTCCGTTGGTCCATTTAGTGGATCCTTCCCCCCAAAAACAAGATCATATTGAGCAGCAACTTCGAGGGAGATAGCATTGGGACATGCTATTACCTATGTATGGTGACGGGTGTCATGCCAGAGTCTGTCCGGGTGGGCTCAAGCTAAAGCAGGAGAAGAGAGTTAGCTTTCTGCTGAGTGAGCCCGAACAGGAGCGGACGCACACTAGATCAGAGCAAGTTTAGCTGGCCCAATGGCACAGACACCTACTAGGATGAGGCATAGCGGGAATTGAACCCACATCTCGTTGAGCTGCTCCAGCAAGCACCCCTTTTGGAAGCTCAATTTGTAGGACCGGGGAGAACACTCGCAGGCGTGCAGGCGTTTTGAGAGAGCGCAAAACTCTAACTTGAGTAAGTGCCAGCCAGGCAAAAGGGTTAAAGTGGTGGTTTAGCCCAAGGGTTAGAATAGCTGTTCCAATCCGAACGCCTATCCCAACACGGGGAGCTTATCCACTACATCTACATAAGGAATAGTCTAGTCCAATATTTCTTGTCTTTCAGCGTATTTATTAGTTGGATATGCCGGATCCCGGAACTTCAAATTCAAATACAAAGCAAGAATCTTTCAAAAGGCATATGGAGCCCTCCCATCCCATCCCACTCTGTAGAGAGTTAAGTCCCTCTCTTCTTCGGCCTCTCTTTAGTTTGGCCGGTCTTCAGGCTCAACAATTCGCCGCCAGCTCTATTAATGATGCTATAGGTTTTAGAATATATTCTATTATGGTCGTCGATCTCCAACTCAACCTCTGATAGGGCGGGGGACAGTTCACAAGCTTGGTATTTAAGTAAGTCTCAGGTCGAAGTCCTTCACCCCGGTTTGAAATCTACTAGGATATGACCTCCTGTGATTCATAGTTTTAGTGAGAAGGTAACTCTCTCTATCAAAATGGAACTTTCTCTATGTATGGCTCTAACCCGGCTAGGATTAATAATGAGGCAGTTCAGGAACTATTAGCTCTACTCGAGCTATGCCGTCTCTTGCCTTTGGGCTGCTGCCCCTCTTCCACCAAATCCTTAACCTCTTCCATCGGTTGGAGATAGGGGTTCCCAGTTGTTTTAGTACTTATCATCTATTTGATCTCACCTGCCCGGCATGGCATGCCATCACTCTTCCGTTGTGAACTCCGTTCGTTTCACTCGTTCGTTCAGTCGCTAGTTCTTGTCCCCTTTCTGACCAGGAAAGTGAACCTTGCATAAGGATATCCCAGCTCGAAAGACATTTCCGTATAAAAATCAAGTTTTTTGTGGTTGGAAAATAAGGTATTTCATCCTCTGGCTATTTACTTTATAATTGCACTTCAGAGGTATAGCAGGGGCACGTTTAGCTTATTAGGAAAAGCACCTCCATGAGGTCGCGGATTCAGGTCCCTACTACACAGCAGTTAGAAACACATAGAGCAACCACGAGCACGCAGGATACTAACATGAAATTTTGACAAGAAAGAAGGGCATTCTCAGTATTTAGAAACATAGAGCAAAAAGCTGTTTGATAGAAAGTCGGATACGTTTGATAGTATGAAACCTTTAACCGAATAGGGCACCAAGCCAGCTTCCACTTGTGTCTCCTGGGCCGGTTGACCCTTTACCAAACCAAATAGGACAAGTCCTAACTAAAAGGCAAGTTCCTAACTAAGAAACCGTTTATTCGATATTCGAAGCGTCGAAAGCAAGAAGCGAAGGCGAATGTGCAATTGGCGTACAGTTGAAAGCAATCCAATCAAATCGATAAACGTTCTGTATGGTCATAATTTTATTTTAAGCGTCAACCCTCGGGTTCAACTACCAATTGTTCATGTGAACCTACCGATGGTTTGTGCCTACCTTATATATATACGATGGGGGGAATAGCGTGGAGAATTGTTTATATCAAACCCGCGCAGTTCTTAAGCAAATGAGAAGGAAACAACAAAGCCTTCTCGATTTTTAATCGAGATTGCCTTGGTGTTCTTTGAATGAGTCTCCCGCTGTTGGTGCTTTAGTACGGGCAATAGGAAATGGCCTAACTAGGAAGGGCAGACTCAAGGCGATGACTAGTAGATATCCCCGGAGTTTAGAAAGCAAAGCTAACGAATTGGACCTTTACTCCATAGGGCCATGGGAATGATTATTTAATAAATAAACTACCTCACCCTGTAAACCCTCTTGCCCACCACTAGTAACTCTGTTGGTTAGCTGGGAATGAATGTGAACCAATTCTACCTACCTGCGAGCGAGTTAGACTTCTAGGAGTTATAGTCCCTAAGTAGCAAGAACAGGGTTTAGATGTAGGATTGTTCTTACAAGGAATGAACGTTCCAAGAGAGCGAAACCAACCGGGAGAAGGAAAGGCAATGAATAATGAATAGGAAAGCAAATACTATTAAGAAGAAGAAAGAAACTCTACAAGACTATGCTACAATAGAAATAGGGAGCCCTCCTATTCATTCTTTTGGTCATTCAATTACTGTTAGTCCAGCAGGCAGCCTTATTTGTGAAGAAATCGAGAAGTTGCTTTTGTTTGTTCCAATTCCTGGGGATCTCTTACCGGATAACGCTGGGGGAACCTTCGCCCCGTTAAAACTCAATCCTAGTAACACCAGTGCAACAGCCGTTAAAGCAGTAGCCTTCCTAATGGGGTCAATAATACTGAGCTTGCTTATAGCAGAATCAGTGTCCAGTCATGGGGTACTGATTAATATAAGCTAAACTAGATCCTTAGTAAGTAATAGGAAAGAGTGGCTAGTCCCCGAATTTTTCTTCTTTAAATTAAGGTGGGGTCTAGGGCATAACTTACGCTGCTGTTTAGGACAATCCGCTCGTGCCCCATCCTCCAATGGGCCACTCGCTAGCGGGAAGGAAGATTGAGTAACTTATGGAACTTCAACCATAAGAATGAGAAAAAAGAAAAATGTACCACGTAGCAAGCTAGGAATTCGACTAGCCTAGTCTTAGATTAGGACCTTCGTGTCTGTGAAGCCTATTAGTTTAGTTGATCTGGCTCGCTTAGCCTTAAGCCTGGAGACCGGGGGTGCTTAGGACCAGAGGTGCTTGCAGACCGGAGGTCGCGGCAGCTTGCTTGCTAAGGTACGAACTAGTGCTGGTAAATGAACGAACCTGTGAATTCTCGCGGCAGGCGTTCTCGAGGTCTTTGGTCTAGTGAAAGACTTCTTTCGAAACCAAGTCGTAGTGACGAAAGGAAGGCAGACGCGCAGGTCAGATCAGCCCGCCGCTTATTTATCTCGTAGTTCCACTTTCAGATCGTGGAGCAACACCAAAAGGAGTGAGCTTTTAGGGTTAGGAAGCGAGAAGAAGAGTGAAGGTCGCCCCTATTAAGTAAGTTCAAAGAATGGCTTGAGTGAAAGCTGGAGTGGCACAAGACAGATTGAAAGCAAAGGGAAGGGAGGTTTGAAACCCTGTCCTTCCTAACCTTCCGAGAGCCTTCCTGACTGGCATTTCCACTGGGCTTGACTAAAGGAGGTTGTCCGGTTCTGATCCTCATTGTACTCGTCTCAAGCTATTAAACAGGCAAAAAGGGGAACAGAGGTCTCCTGAATTATTTTGAGCGAAGAACGGCGATTCCTCAAAGAGAGACCTCCTGACGAAGGTTTCCTCAACATCCGGTTTGAACACAACACCCTTTCTGCCCATTCACGGAGTTTCAATCGCTACTGGAAAGGCGGAATCACAACATCCAAGCTTTTGCTCTTTCTTAGAGCAACTCGCCTCTGACTCTGAGCTTGGTCCCTTCCCTTTCCACCCGGTTTTGACGAACCCATTCTTCCCACGCAAATCATGAGGATTTCTTTTTTTTATACGATGATTCAGCTCCCGAACCTGCAAGTTTCTACGCTGAAAAGACAGGTCGACGCTAATTCATGGAGTAAATAGGGAAGGTAGAAAGGCAAGATTTGTGAAAGGCCAGACAGGTTGTATTGGGGTGGATTAGCTTCCGGAGAAAGAGCAAGGAGCTTACTTACCTAAGAGCTAAAAGGACAGGGTTGGGAAGGAAGGAGATACAGCTTGAGCTTGAGCGTGGAGCTTGTCTTCTTGACAGGCCTACTTTTCTTTGTTCAACTGAGCTTGTTCGCTTGACGGGTCCTGGTCACTGCTAGTTAGCTCCACGAGACTTGGATAATCTTTTTCAAATGGTCTTTCTCCGATTTCTTCTTCCTCCTCCTTGGTGCTCTTTCCAAACGCTCCTTTAACGGCTTCGTTCGACTTACTTAGACAGATAGAAAGCGGCAGGCGAACTCCGACTTGTTAACAAAAAGCTTTCATTTTTTTGAATATAATGCTTCAAGATCGACTGGTTTACTGGGCTTGGCTGGTGGACTAGATAGGGACAGGAAAGTGACAGGCCCTTTTAAAGAGCCTGAATCCGGTGTGAGGCTTGTGCTTCTTTCTATGTCTATGGAGAGCATGAAAGGCCCTAACAGGTCAGTCAAGTTTCGCAGGAAATTGTAGCGAAGGCAAAGCAACTTCAGTAGCTTTGTGCAAGTTGAGTAAGCGATAGCTCACGCAAACGCTATTGAAAGTGAAGTTCAGTAGCCTGAGGAGTGTCTTCGAATCTTTTTTAGCCAAGAGCTTGACCGGGTGAGCCAGCATATAGTGCAAAGCACCTTTTCGGAAAAGTCCAGTTCAAGCAAAGGGAGGCGAAGCCGTAGTGCGCGAGCAGGCTACCCTGACTTGAAAAGTAATAAAACCTGACTACCGGGCGCGGAATAAGAAAATCAAGGGAAGACTTTTAGAAAGCTTTTGAACTCCAATTTCTGTACTAAAATTCCGACACACTGAAATTCTGGTTAGATGGCGGCCGCTCATAGAGAGAGGTAGCGAGCCTAATCACCTAAAGCCGCTGCTGGGTGGAATTATCAACTAAGTGAACGTTCCATGCAGACTGTATCCCCCGTTAAGGCAGATCTATCGCGGGGGGAGGTCTTTTTCTTAGCCGAATAGAAAGTTATGTCAAGGTGCGTTCCACGAGAGGCTATTCACAAGATCTTGAAGCTGATTGAATAATTGGCAGGGGCAAGGGACTGGCTCTCCTCTTTAGGGAGGCCCGAACCTACTTCAAAGCGATTTGCTAGCTTTCTTTAGCGGTTGAATCTCTCTCCCTTTTTTAGGGTTAGTCCGCTCACTACCTAGGTCGAAATTGAATCATACCCCTTGTGAATTATTATTTATATATTTCTTAGCCCAAATAGGGAAATTTTAGATCGGCTTGTAGTTAGAGAGTGGAGGATAAAAGCTAGCACCGGGGGTCGTTACCCACTTAGTGATAGGTAGAGACAGGCTAATTCGCAAGAGAGCTTGAAGCTAATAAACTGCTTTGCCAGGCCGGGGAGGATGGGATTCCCGTCCTCAGTTGTGCTAGGTCTGGTTAAACCCATCCGTTGAGGTCTGTTATAATAAAGATGGAAATAGAGGGGCCTGACTTGCTCTGGTATACTGCCAGGTTGAATGATGATGCTACGTCGTGTGCTTACCCGTCAAGAGCTGAGCGAGAGGAACGGCGGTCTTGGTCTTTTTTCAGCAAATGACATGTCTGATATGGATGTGGGGAGAAGTTGAACCAAATAAGCTTGGTGATGATTCTAGCTCCAGCAATGAGCGGGACAACCAACCCGGGAATAAGACCAGAGGAAAAAGATCTTGTCAAAGACATACGCTCAACTCAACCAGAAAGCTACTGCGTTCCTCGGCAGACAAATAGGTAGAACAACATGCTCGTCGATAATAGTAGGGGGCTTCCCCTACTAATCTAAGGCATGCATATCCAGATTTTCATGAAGCTTATCGAGGGCAGCGTATGATCTTTCATCTAGGCGGGATTCTCATAGAAAGAGAAGCTTCGATCCCTAGGCTAGGAGACGCTTATGCGATCTTATCACAGTAGTGCCCCACTATCAATCAGAGTAGGAGACCTTCAAAGAAGCTTATGATGGCTTATGGCTCCTTGAGATGCTGGCTCCGATCACATAAGCTTATGATCGAACCCTTTTCTATAGAAAGAAAGTGAGTGAGCCCAGCCCATGATTAAGTTTGGAATATAACGCCACTCCCGATTTGAGTAAGGCTGAAAGCATCAGCACGCACGAAAGCAGAAGGAATCCAGACGCCGGCCGGAAAGATTATAAGTGGCAGAATCCGTGCGTGAGAACAGATGGGGAAGGTCGAAAGCGGTCAGGATGCAGAGACAGAGAGTAAGGACCCCTATGCTGTACTTCGTCCTAGTGAGAGACCACCACCTGTACTATACCAAGGCGTAGGGCCTTGTAGTCGACCGGTGCGAGCACCCATTTTTCCCCTAAAGAAGCGCACTACCGCGAGAGAAAGAGCTCCTAACGTGCAATCCAAATATCGGCACTCCTATCTATACAATAGCTACGAGCTGCCGTAAGCGCTGTTGTACGAGTACTGTATCACGAGCAAGACTATCGACACTAACGAGAGAGGAAGAGCAGAAATCAGTAGTCACTCTTCGACTTAAATAAAGATATTGCATAAATAAAGAGAGAGATAGTCAATCTCTTGAGCGGCCGAGAATTTCATGTAAAAAGGACCAACGACGATCCTATCCTAAAGGAGAAGGAGGAGTAGGAGCTAGCTTTAATTGAAGCAGGGGCGGAATCGAAGCGAAGAAATTCTGAGTTCATGCCACGACGATCTATATGGAAGGGCAGTTTTGTTGATGCATTCCTGTTGAGAATGAAGAAGAAGAGAGATCTTCTTTTGAACAGGAAAATTTGGTCACGTAGATCTTCTATTTCGCCGGAATTCGTTGATTGCTCCGTACGAATTTACAATGGAAAAACTTCTGTTCGTTGTAAGATTACTGAAGGAAAGGTTGGTCATAAATTTGGAGAGTTTGCTTCTACACGGAAACGAAGACCTTCGAGAACAAATATTGGACCGGGAAGAAAAAAGGGGAAAAAGTAAAGTCTAAGCGCATATGGCACGCAAAGGAAATCCGATCTAATATTTCATATTCACTCTTTTTGATTCTATAATCCAGTTTCTAGTTAAATAAATCAAAGAATCTGATTCTATCTGAATCAGACGAGCCGCCTCTAGCATTTCCATTTCGCGATTCAGATTCAGAGCGCGAATCCGTACATTCCAAAGAATCTGCAGAGGAGATCTCTCTCGATCTCGAATTGAGACTCCCCCCCCCTGGGGGAGGCTCGGCGGAACCTGTCCCCCGATCTCTTGCGGAAAACGAGGCGGCTCATCCCGCTCAACCGCTTACCACTCGAGAGCGGGAGAGCGCTTCTTGCTCTAATTCTCAGGCGGCGGGCCCGTCTGCAGCGGTATTACACCAACTACCACTTCTGGTTCCAGACCCGGACCCAGAAATTCTCGCAAACCGGATTTGGCTCTACAAAGAGCATGCGTCAAAAGATGCAAACAACATTTTTAAAATAGCGGAGAAACCCATTTCTCTAAAAAAGAAACCATTTTTAAAATTGAAGAACTCATCCAATCTGACGCAAGGCTCGGAGAGCCTTTTAATTGAATTCCCATCCAAATTTTAATTTTTCGTTAGTTAAGAGAGACGGAGATGAATACTCTATCTCATCTCTAACTCATTTCTTATCTGACCTTGAAAAAAGAAAAAGAAAAGAAAAAAGATAGCAAGTTCTATGTACAAGTTTTCTCAGTGCTTTCTAATTCACAAGGATAGAAGCCTTTCTTTTCTTGAGTTGCATATTTCTCAGGATAAAGGAAACCTATTGAGAAACTTGCATGGGGCTGGCTATTCACTCACTTTTTTCTGCTAATGCGCAGCGGCGAGGAGCCAACTTGTTGTTGGACCAACCTATGGTGTGTTCCGGCGAAGCGCCGGGTTGTTGGTAAGGAGCGTGAGCGGGCGGGGAGCTCACACAAGTAAGTGAAGGACCCCCGTAGGGCCTTTCTTAAGTGTGGCCCACACACGGCCAGGGGGAAAAGAAAAGGGATGAGGGATAAGGGGAGCCTTAGCCCTTAGAGTCTAATTCTAAACCGGCGTGGCGCTGCTGGATGCTTCTGATCAATAGAATAGGAAGAGGAGTCAGCCAAAAGTAACGACCACCAAAAGTAACGACCACCAAGATACGCATAGTGATTCGATCTTTTGATCACCCATTTTTTGAAAACCATTTTTGGGGGCTTCCGCCTTACACACGGAAGATTGGATTGCCTGAATCACGAGTCTTATATACTGTGTTACGATCACCTCATATTGATAAAAAGTCCAGAGAACAATTTGAAATGGAAATAAAGAAAAAATTTCTGGTCATAAAAACAGAAACGCATGAATTGCGCAAGAAGTTCTTTCGGTTAAAACGCCGTGCGACTCGGAGGACATAAGACTTCTTGGTCAAGCCAAAAAGATTGCCGACTGGATGCTCCTACCCCACCATGCCTGGCCCTTTACCTTACCTTAAGAAGAAAGAGGGGGGTATGAAGCGTGGGAAAGAATGCAAGAAGTGTATGATACAACAGGTAACCTTAAGGAGTGGCGGCAAACCTCTTGATTGATCAACGCGAGTGAACTGTGCTTAGACGCTTCGTAAAACCGCACCGATCTACGAGAGGAGCTGATGGATGAGTAGGCTTCCCCTTTCGATTCACGGAATGTGATCTGGGACACGATGGGAGTTTGCGTGCCTCGGTAGGAAAGAGATCACCGGAGTATAGCACAAGATCGCCTTTTCTTGCTGCCATGGGGTCGACCTGTGAACAAGGTAAACCCAATGGGAACCAAAAAACGGGGGGTACCGCATTGGGCAGAAGACAATCCAAAAAGCGAAGGCTCCCCCAGCTGAAGGAAGGAGCTTTGGAAGCTTACCTTATTATGAAAAGGGGTGAGATAGGCAACAGGTAGCTTGCTTCCAAGCCGGCCCGGCCGCGAAGAATCAAGAGATCCTTGCCGGTGCTGACTTGGATCTCGGGTGACGGAATAAGGTGGCCAGAAGCGACGAGCAGTCGCGGTCGAAGCTTGGCTCTAGCCGATAGGCTAGCAGTAAGCTTGGCTACAGCGAAGCGCTTACCAAGCGCGAAGGAAAGGGCCTTCGCCACTTGAGCCGTA
>Ga0307513_10000496_pt1:42500-56511 | contig 56511 bp, 44 predicted proteins | sample 15_EM_MG_FD_202174 | JGI IMG/M metagenome (GOLD analysis project Ga0307513, IMG submission 202174) | Populus trichocarpa ectomycorrhiza microbial communities from riparian zone in the Pacific Northwest, United States - 15_EM | ecosystem: Host-associated > Plants > Roots >...
ACGGTGCATGCGAAGTGGACTATCTATCCCTGCCTGTCATGATCTACTTTCATATCCGGATCCTCCGGCGTCTCGCGTTTACTATATGATTTGATTCTCCGACCGACGTCGTGCTTGAGTTTGATTGCAGGGGCAATCCGGTGGACGTCGTTCGTAAGGGGGAGTTTCTTCTTAAGGAGGTCCATCTGTCCAGCACGTAACGTTTTCTCATTCTGTTCTCCTTCTGAGGCTAGCATTGACTATTGTCCGGCGCTTTTTCTTCTTCGGTAGACCAAGCCATATAATATAAAGGGAGCCTACAGAACAAGCAGCACGCGAACACCTGTTGAAGCCCATTACCTATGAATTGGTTTGTGGTCTCATGGTGTTCCCCGCCTGTTTACCTTTTTGGATCCATCTGTTCTCCATGTTCCGTTCGTTTGCTTCCTAGAGGATGTGGCCTGCAGCTACGGATATTGTGAGAACGAGAAGAACATCAAACATTAGAAGTTATACTACCAGTCTTAGTTACGGGTGCAATTTCAGATCCAGTTGATCGAGATCGCCAGTTTCATTCCCAGATCTAGACCAAGCAGCCCTTTCTGTTGATACTGACCGGCTCCCATACTGTTTGGAGGGCAGGTAAGAGCCTGTTGATTATGCCGTTGATGGAGCTTTTGATGTAGCAACATCACCAGCCGCTAGAGAAGCAGTTCGAGATGCAGAAGTATTTGCACCAGGTCTTTCACCTTATTAGTAGTACCAGGAGTAGGCTTTGTACCTGCATCGGGCTATGGTATTATTATAGATCGAAATAAAGAGTCTGTTCGTGATCCAGTTCGTGAACAAGCTTAAGAGTCTGAGTTTAGGGTGGTAGAGAGCCAGATTTTTATTCTTGAGCGATTCAGATGCTCGTGATTAGGATAGACCACAAGGTGATGGCCAGCATAAATAGGGAATCCTGTAACAGGGAAAGCCACAGTGCACCCTACCACAGCTACTATGGCTACTACTATAGTCTAGGGGTTTATAGGAGTTTGGGAGCAAAACAACGCCAGGTCCAACTGACTCGACTTCTTCTTCAACTGATTCAATCAGCTGCTGTTCCATCTATAAATGAAAGGAATGCACCTGCCTTTCTCTCTGTTACTGGAACTGGTTCATTGACTGGATCATAAACTTTCGAACGGACTATGCCTTTGCTCCCTTCGCAACGCAACTGGATCTCCATCTCTATTAGTATTTGCGCATGGAGGATAGGGATCCGCTAGGACAAGAACTAAAATGGATGCCATCTACGCAGGCTAAATATTAGATATTATAACTCAGAAATGGGCCTTGGTCCATTTCGCCGCTAGGGGGACCAGCCGATCCTATTTTTCCTTTCGCCTTCCTTCCCAGCCCTCTCTCTGTTCCTAACCTTAGCCCTAGCTTTTCCCTCGAGCTAATAGTAAACCACCTCACGTGCCCCGGCAGGAACCTATATAGCCCACTCTATACGCCAAATAGATGGCCCCTATTTGACTTTATACCAGAAAGCCACTTACAAAGGAAGGTTGGACAATGAATAAGAAGCGACTCTTATCCATTTTAGCTTCCGTACCCATAAATAGGCAAGCCTAGCTTCCCCGCCCGGCTAGCACTTGGCTAAACCCTTATGGCCAGAATCAAATATGTCCCTATCCCCTATTACTGTCATCATAGGCATCATAGGTGGGCAATCGGCTTTCCCTACTTTCGAAAAAGCACTTCCCCTATGGGTTAGTAAACTAGCCCCCTTGCTTTTAGGTTAAGGTACCTCCTACCTATGATAGTTGACTACAGAGAGCCCGTCCATACCCAAAAGAACATCTACTACATACAGTCGAAAGACTCACTTCCACTCTGGTTCGACTTAATAACGACTACTATACAATCAATCCAAGCACATCAGTCCATCCATGATACGATTCTCCATTCTAGAACCGAGGAAGCACCAGTCGCAGGTCCAAATGCATAGCCATTTCTAGAGCTATCAGTAACCGGGGTCTTTGCCTTTGCTAAAGGAATTCAATTGGTTCGTTGACTGGATCTGGATCTGACTGCATTCTATAATAGAGCATAAAAGATGCGAAGGGCTCGGGCGCCTCGAGATCAGGTGCAGCGTCTATCTAATATAAACCTTGTATTGCTTGTTACTATTCTCGTTGCATTCCTGTTTCATTCGAAAGTCCTTCCCCTAAGACTCCCACCCGGGAACCGGCCAACCATAATCTGGATTTCTTGATTTACGCTCATTCAAGGCCATTTATGGTAAAAAGCGAATAAGAACCATCCCACCCTCCCTTTCAAGCCATCTAATCCATGCCAAGCCTTGCACCTCCCTTTGGATCCCCACTGACCGATAAGAAGCTCCCCTCTGATACCGACGGGCATTCCCGATTCATAGAGAAGGGCGGTCTCACTTATATCAACCCATTCCTGTCCGAGGTACAGATGAAGAAGCGTCTACCCGCTTTTTTTTATTTATAGCAGATAAGAGAAGACGATAAGACGATGTTACTGAAAGTCTCGTCTTAGTCTGCGTCTTATCAACTAAGGCTGAGATGATCTCAACCCTTTCCTTTCCGATCTTTACCGTGGGAATCATGCAGGGGGCTTCGCCGTCTTCCCAAAGGGAAGGAAGGATTCAATCCAGCCATAGGTTCCCCTACAGCTACCCGGGTACGATACGAAAGCTAAAATAAAGACAGAACCATAAGAAAGACAGACAGTAGAACACTAATTCCGAGCGCACGCTCCGCTCTTTAGCGGATATTATAGCCTTCTCTATGGAGGCTCATCGCCTCTTGGCTTAGTCATCCTCGCTCCAAGGCCCGGGCGCCGAAGTGGCGAGATGTAAGCTTCATTCTTCACTTTGGCTTACATCAGGGTGGAAGCTTACACACCTATCAAGATCCAAGGTGGATTCTTCAGGAATGAAGATCGAGCAATATGGTAGCTGGACTCCATCTTGATTGGTTACGCCTACTAAAGGTCAAGAAGCTAAATGGTCGGGATGCTCGTTACCCCTGAAAACTGTCAACAGGCAGGTTTTTTTTTTCAACAACGAGAAAGCCCCCCTCTCACTTAAAGGCTGCCTCCCGCCGCTCCCACCATAAAGATGATAAGCATTTGATCCCATATTATATTATAGCCCCACAAAGTAAGAAATTGAAGTCCCTAGGATCGCGGGACTCATGTCGCAAAGGGATCTTAGAGAATTACAATAATACAAATCCGGAGCCAACCAGATCGCGTGCCCCGCCGGGATACAACCTTGGAAAAAGGCTGGGATGCACCCCCAAGACACCGGTCCGATAGAACGAAAAACCTATCTTTGATATATGGAAGCGGAGACGCTTGGAAAAAGGCCAGGAATTGACCACGTTCCGTTAGGATTAGGAATGTCAAAGCATGAGGCCGAGGAAGCCGAAAGCATTCTTGCCCAAAAGTTGCTATTGGCTCAGTCCAACGATCAGGATAGGGAGCCCACTCATGGAACATAAAACGATGAAATTCTGCCCATAGCTCCGCACTATAGCCCTCCCCATTCTCATCTTTGGGACGTTTCAGCTCAATGTCAGACGCCGACCTTAGGCGGGCAAAACGAGCCCTGCACTCGTCGGCCAGTCGGATGTCGGTCCATGGGTGAATCCTTTTTAGGTTGAGATTCGAGTAGGCTTGCTTTATACGCCGGATCATGCAGCCAAGCAGGGTTGCCACGATCCTTGATTCATCCAAGTCGTACACGCGGGTGTAGAACAAGAAGCGAATAAAGCGTGACTGGGGCGGACCCGCCTCCCTAACCCCCGCCGGTATTTCATTATAAAGAAAGATGTCCGGCTTCTTTCTTTCCTGGCCATCCAAGATGCGAAGCCACTGCCTGCTTATTGTCCCATTTGGGTCTAACCAATCCTCCTCTTCCAAGGCACACAGGTCGCAGTTCTCGGACAAGTCATCGAAGCTTCCAACCCCCCATCTAAAGCTCTTGAAATCGCTCTTACGAACAGCCTTTTTTGCATCTAAATTTTGCTTCATCGCCTTGTACTGAAATTTTGACGTATAAGTGAACGTGGAGCCCATACCTTAGGTTAGATCGATCCCATTCCCTATGATCCCTTATCGCGTTGAGCCTTGAGCCCATACCGATTGAGTAGAGCATTGAGCGCTGATCTCGAGTGAACTGAACCGATGTCAAGGGAACTGATCCCCTGTCAACTTCGAAACCAGTAACCAGTTTAGTATCCAAACTTGTGGACGTGTCCTGCCCTAAGAAAAGGTTCCCTCCAAAATCAAAAGAAAGGTGCAACCCCGAATGAAAGATCAGCTCAATTGTTTGCTTCGTTCGCGGAGTCGTGTTCTCGGGATACGGTTCTACTAGTCCGTTCACCCCTGATACCCGTAATCTGATTGCATGGCTGAGGTCACAAAGAGTACAGCGAGTAGGTGAAGGACCTACTTTATCTATGCATTTAAGAATTAGGCAGGAAAAAAGATCATATAAAGAAACTTTAAAAAAAGTAAGTAAAGAACTTAAATCAAGTATCGCGGAAGAAAGTTGAGGGCGGAGATCAGGTCTTATCGATTCATACGATTTTCATACGTCTTTTTCCCACATTAATAAGTACCCCTGTTTCCTTTAACACGCTAGTGCCCGGATCTCGTTCTCCTATCTTTGAGACTTCCTTAACGGTAGCTTTAAAGGACATGTAACGTGCGTAGCTTGTTCCACAATTAAACGGCAGGTATCCCCTCACCCAATACCCGCTACTCAGGGTTGAAAGTTGCACAATCGGTCCATGAGAGCGAACTAACAACACGAGGTGGTTCACCTGCTCGTTAGAGGGGGTTCAGCTACTGACCGATAGGTCAGGGGTTTAGCTACTGGCTTGTTTAAGCCAGGGGAGAAGCGAAGAGAGCTTGTTAGAGTCCACAAGGTACAGTTACGCCTGGGAGATAGCAAGACTCACTGAAGAGTTGAAACTAAGGATTGAAAGTTGCTAAATCGCCTGTATAACAGATCTACGAATAGCCAACGCTTCTAACAACGTATTTAAGGGGGTTAGGGCGGTTCCTTAGGCACCTTCACATCTACATCTACTTATAACAAGCACGTACACACAAGCAAGCTTGAATCCTGTTATCTTAACTGAGAATGCCGTTACTTATAGCCTTTTAACGGCAGCTACACATTGGTCGAGACTCACACGACAGTCGAGACTCAGGATTTCGTTTAGCTAAGTGGCCTGTAGACTATTCTAGTCTACTCACCCTAATTTAACATCTGCTTGAACTCCCGATCTACTTTTAAACAAAAAAACTTCTCGAGCTGGATTAGAAGATTAGTATATGAATTCCCTGGTTACTTTCTTTCCAAAGCCCCGCATGAGCAAGCCAAGCTACTCACTAAGACTGCCCAAGCTACTCATGCCAAGCAGCTAACTTCGAGACAACTAAGGGCAAACTTCGAGCTAGAACTAATGGATTAGCATTAATAGTAAGTTCCCCGGGGGGATTTCTTTCCTATGCTTGCTGGCTAAACAGAGTTGCCTTCCACATGTGCACTGAAACCAGAGTCTGCTACTCGCCTTAGGCAAAACCCGGAGTCTCTTGCCGCATTCTCCTATCTTAAATAAGGCCTGAACGGTGGCATAAAAGCCTTGGAAGGGCTGCCGCGCCTGATTCAACTCACCATTATTAGGCCTTCTTTGTCTGCGCATTGCCCAACTTCCTTCATCCAAATAGCCATAGGAGAAGCTGAGCTAGCTAACCTAAGCCTTAAAAAACGGGGCTAAAGTTCTCAAACAAGAGTTCCATTCCCCTTACTCGTATTGCAGGCAAATCCCGTTACTAGTAGTTCTGGTTAGCCCACTTGCCCGAGCACACTCTCAACTTGTAGATGCGCCAATCCCGCCTTCCCCCACGAGAACAGAAAAACCAACAGACCACGAACACCAGCACGCATGAAAACAGCCCTTTTGAAAAAAGACCCCTATAAGAGAAAGCCGCGGGCATCCATCCACTTATAGACATCAAATGGCCTTATTTCCGTTCGTTAACTACTTCTAACGAGCAAGTTAGTAGCCTACCTCTTTTGAATGACCCCATCGTATCAATGAAATTACCCAAAGATTAATAAGCAAACCAAGGCTCTTCTTTCTTCTTCCTAGCAGCTAGCATTTCCGGGCTACCCGATCTATCAGTAGAACGAGAGGTCGAAAGTTGAAGTTTCCCGACCATTGAGATCTTCCTTTGATACGGCTAATATCTAACCATAGAAATACGACTTGATGCCCTCGTAGGTCCAGAGGACTGACTTCTTTATTTGGTAGTTGAAAAATAGCCATCAGCCATCTCAGTATAACCTGCTTCAGTTGCTTTTGCTTTGTGCTCTTCTTGAGCGAAGTCCGAAAAGAAAGATTTAGTGCTTTTCACCTTTTCGCCAAACCAGAATAAGAGCCAAGCGGGTCGATCATAATGTCGCAGCGCTATAACATTCTGCTAGTCTTACTCTATCTATTCTAAGTAGCACCCGACACACGTTAAGCAGATCTTTACCAAAGCCATATCTCCATAAGCCTCCAAAGCTGCCTATTCATTGGTAGTGAAAAAAGCAACAACATATCTATGTTTACGAAGAAAGTCTCCAAGAGCTGCTCGCCACAAGACATTCTCACCTTTCCGCATATTGAGAGAAAGAAAGATAGGAGTGGTTTATGCCCTAAAGTAGGAAGAGCAAGCTCAACATGCTAGCTCAATGTGGTCAACTCTTGCTAGAAAGACTATGATCAATAGTTCGCTTTTTTCCCAATTTCTAAGCATAAAACCGAGAGTTTGAGGACCGGGCTAGAGAACCCACTTCAGGTTTTTCACGAGAGTTACGAGATGCGCCCGAACTCGAGAACCTTCGCTTCCACTTTCTGCAAGGTTCAATATTTGGATTGACATGGTGGTATTAGTTTCAATTACTCCTTAGTAGCTTCTGCAAGTGCAAGATTTGGCTTCTTGAATCTTCTTTTAAACAGGGAGAGAAAGTCGATAGCTAAAACCAGATTTCCATTTCATTTCAAAGCATAGAATATTGTGTTATTTTTCATCACAGAAGTGGCGTTCGGATCTGATCTCAACTCCAAGCGCGAAAATCCCTTTTAAGGTATTAATATAATAAGCGGAGAATTGGATATCCTGAATCTTTTTTGTCTGTACCGTGCCAGTTCTGCCGCTCATGGATATACTATATATAATTATATTATAGTAAACAAGTAAATGCCCTAGTTCTCTCTCTCTCTACTGGAATTGGGCGGAGAAAGCGGGTTTTTCTTATAGATTTCTCCGTCCCAGTCTAAGGCTAAGTTCCTTTAGTTCAAGCAATCCTAATAGACTTCTTTTTCCCCACCAGCCGTAATGTCTTCCTAATCTAATCCATAGCGATCTAGCCGAGTGAGGTAAGAGGTTTTAGTTTGATATTAAGTCAAGTCTTGCTTAGTCTAAAGAGCCAGCTTAGAGCTTAGATAATCTCCTTAAGTAAAGAAAACAGGCAGCCCCACAATAGCAGACTAAGCCTAGCCTAGCCTATACAGTAGTTGGAGTTGGAGAGTTCTTATTCCTTTTAGCCATTTAATAAGAATAAGAAAATGACTAAGCTCCTGTGAACTGAACTAAGTTCCTATCCTGAACTCATTCAATCCCCTTGAAAGCCTTTACTTTAAAGCAGTTCCTTTTCCTTTTTTTTGTATGCAAAAGGGTAAGCAGGGAAGCGAGTGAAAGATTATCATATGATGAGAAAGCCAGTCTCTTTCAATCCGTCCCAATTATTTACTAATCTAATTTAGGCCCGAGGGTTAGGATCAAGGGTACGGTCGAGTTCCTTCGTCCCTTGAATATCATACCTAGAAAGAGTCAAATAAAAGTCAAGCCAGAGCTAGTATAAGAAAAAAACCTCCCGCCCCGAGTTGGCTTAAGCCATGCCTTTACTAAACTAAACAATTCTCGCCAGAAAAGAGCAGAGGGCAAGTCTCACCCCCCTCTCACTTAAAGGCACAGCTTTACCACTTCCAATCTCCTAACTAAGGGCCTTACCACCAACATCGCTTCTTCCTTCAACGCAACGGCGAATTCAATACCAGCTTCACCACGCCCTTAAAGCGCTTAATCTAGTTATATTACTGGTTAAGTTAAAGGCTAGGAAAAGAGAATCTCTTGTAGCTAGTCTTTTTAATTCGCTTTCTGCTATCTTTCTGAAGTTGAAGCAGGTTTGGTTCCGAGGGTTGCAGCACTAGTTCCAGCGAGTGGGAGAACCTAGGGAGCTACCCGGGATTAACCAAGAGGATACTAATATAACTATCAATTTACTATGGATACTAAGTCTTTGCCAAATCATGACGAGTAGGTAGTTTTCTTCTATGTGGTTGCCTTTGTTTTATCTTCACCAAGCGAGTTGAATAAAAAAGCGAAAGATTTTTAGCAGGTAATCGTTTCTGCTATTGCCCTTAAGTAGTTGATAATAGGGACTACTATGACTACAAGGGTATCCTCCTTTTAAACAGTCTATTCTTATACTAGGGATTTTTGGTTACAAGAGCAGGTTGGTTATAAGCTAGTAAGTCAGCCAGTGAGATCAAGTCCTTTTGGATAAAGTTTACAGCCTTTGGGGGTGTCTTTACAGGCGATTTCCTTGGGGTTTATGGGTATGCTTACCCTTTTCTTTTAGGTTCTTTTCTCCGTTGAACTATGCAATATTGGAGTATAAAGCAGTTGATTAAAAAGGAGGTATAGTAAGTAGGAGGATCTATTTTATATCTTTATTTTGCGTGAAAGCTTTCTCTTTAGAAAGAATTCTTTATCTTTATGGGAATTGAAGTTCCTTGCTTTTGCTTTTGGGCCAGACAAAAGTGAGGTGCCCGTTTTGCTGATAGCTTTATTCGGCTAAAGGCTTGCAAATTAACTTGCCTGAATAGCTTTCCCGAGCCCGAGAAGAGAAGCAGCTTAACTTGGTAAAGACTCCAACTTGATAATGGTGTCAAGGGACGGAATGAACTGTATCGTAAGAAAGAGGGACAGAGTCACCTTAGAGTAATGGTTCGATCACCAGGGCCAGGGTCATATTCCTAATGATCTGTGGCCTTAGAGCCTGAGCCTGCTTGCCCACTAGTATAGGTCTAGTCTATAATCCCAGGGAGAAACCTTTTTACACTCAAGTAATCCAACCGCTATAAAGTGGAAAAAAGGATATGCTTGCTTGCTGTAACTGTAGGGGCTTACCTTTACTTTAAGGGAGGTACTTGTATATAAGGAAGGAATGAACTCCCCCTAGGGAGACTCAAACTCTTTGATAACTGAATATCTTACCCTTTTGCGCCTGCTTGAAAACTGTCTTGCTTGTCATCTATAACCTGATCTATATGAAACACTATGGATAGAACCCATTAAGAGAACCAATTACCTATACCAAACCGAATATCCAACGACATATAAGCACTTAGCACGCACCCCTACCCCTGCCTGAAAGCGCCTACCACATTCCTATATAGACGCCTTGATAACATTAGCTCGCTAGTAAAGCTAAAGCAAGGAATGCATGGAGGAACCTCATCAGAGCTTCGTACCCTCTACGTAAGAGCCACCTTAGCACTCGAAATGCATTAGATTAGGACTAATGAACTAAAGCCCCCCAAACTGCACCCTTACTGCAGCTTAAAGTGGGCCTCTCCTTTTTTCACTAGCTCCCAATCTTTCATTAAAGTCGCCGGTGACATGGGATATTTACATGAGGACTGATGTTCGTTATTTTCTTTCTTGCCAAAGCATTTCTTTGAGTCTGGGAAGATGGCTAGCAAAACATAAATAGCTGAAACCCTTGAATCTCTAGAAATTGCATCTTTCAGTGAATGCTTTGAAATGAATACAATATTAGCTCCACTGACACTTGTGCCTCGTTCCACAGTACCCGGATCCCTCCTGAATTGCCATTAGCAGGGACCTTAAGGTTTTTAGTTGAATCCTAGTCTGGATGCAATCCTAGCTGCTTTCTCCCCAGATACTTATGGTGTGTGGGTATCAATAGATCTATTATAGACCTAGGAAAAAAAGAAAGGGCTATCTTACTCTTTCTAGGTCCTAGCTGGATGGGTAAAATTCTCGTATATAAAGGAGCTAAACTGCCCTTTTTATCTACTACAGATAAGAGATAAGTAACATATGAACATGATCTTTTTCCAACTTTGACTTTTAGAGCAGTGTACTAAATTGATAGCAAGGTATGATCTAAACTATAAGTACATGTTTTTGACCTACCTGTAATTGATTTACCTAGTTTCGAAAAAGGGGCCATATCTCCTCTCTGTCTTGTACTTAACCTATGACCTCTATTTCCCCCAGGCTTTTTAGTAGATTAGATCGTGTAACTTATCTTTAAATTAAAAAAAAGAGTAATAGTTTTGTTTGATTTATGCGTCCCACCGAAATCTAAAATATAGAAAACGTCAACAGGCTCGTAACATTCGCTTTCTCTGTACCTCGTTCACTTAGTTGATATAATAGATCACGCCTCTAACTCGAAATATCTTAATATAAGAGAGAAAGTCGCCGTAGAAAGCACTACTCCCACTTTTTGATGTAGTTGCTCCGCTCTTTCTTTCTCGATATTCAGTTAGTGCTGAATCTACTGATCATTGGTAGAAGAGAGAAAAAGTAAGCGGGGTGCTTTCTCTCCTCCCTCCCGGTATCCCCATTAGTTGATATAAGGAATTGGAAATGAATTCCAGATCATTCAGATTGAAGGCGGGATATGGATACTTCCTCTTACTGTACTGTCCTAAGCAGGAGAGAGGGATTAGAAACCTTGTGTGAAGGAAAGGAAAGGCTGTCAAAGTCGTTGACCGGTCTTCGAGAAGAAACTGCTAAGGAAGAGAATACAGAGGAATTCGATCTTTTGGCTGGTATCATCGTATATAAGAAAGAGAACGCCCACTTTTAGGAATTTTTCTGAGGAATTGCGTATGAAAGGGTGTCTATCTGAGACTATCTATCTAGTACGATCGATCAAGTAATTCAGTAACAGGTGGAGTTCTTTCTTTCTTCATCTTCCTTCTTTAGTCGATCGAGAAACCTAAGTCCCAATAGTGCTGAGTCCCCGAGGGGATGCGAGCCGGTAACCTGTAGGCCTAAGATCCTAAAGAAGAGTGTTGAAGTTAGTGAGAATTCACACTTGGCTGAATGTGAAATTTGATTAGTGTTCAGTTCAATTAAATGAACCTTCAGTAGGACTATCGGAAGGCACTTCCTATTCGATCGTGCTTTCCGTGCATCCTTCATGAGGTGTGTTCGTACGTTTACTTGCATGACTTCTACAATCATGTAATTAAAAGTACGGTAACATCTGGTTTGTTGTGGGATAAAGTAGTCAGATATGCCCTGGATAGCAACAACTGGAATTATTCGATCCTTGGTATGGATCTATTTAAGACCGTTGTCCACCCCCAGGTTACATATTATTACTCTTCTCCGACTGATGGGAGGGGCCCTCCTGGCCCCGTCCCGCCTGTGTTGTACCGTGGAGGGTGGAGCCAAGAGGCGGATATTCGCCATAGGAAACTATATCAAGCAACGTTTGTTGAAGCCGGTCCATGACCGGCTGATGAACGTCCTGAAAAGGTTGCCCATGGATTGCACCTTTGATCAGACCCGCCCGCTTGATAGGTTAAAAGGTCAGAGTTTCTGCTATTGCTATGACTTATCTTCCGCAACGGATAGATTTCCTTTGCGGTTGATGTCAATGGTACTAGATCAGCTCTTTGACCCAGATTTTGCTGCTGCCGTGGTTGCCGCCTTAGGACTTAACATATTTAAAGTTCAGTTCGTTAAGTCCGACAGGTCCGTCAGCTTTTGTGCAGGGCAACCTCTGGGTTACTATTCCTCTTGGTCTCTATTTGCGCTAACTCATCATTTATTGGTGATGTTAGCCGCAGACGCAATTCATCCCGGTTCGCGCTTTACTAAGTACGCACTACTTGGTGATGCTATCATCATCTGCGATGAGCGCGTTGCTCCGCGATATCGTGACCTCTTATCGCGACTGGGAGTTTCTATCTCTGTACAGAAATCCCTGATTTCGCATAGAGGTGCCGGTGAGTTTGCTAAGCGCTTCAGAGTTAATAACATGCGGGATGATATAAGTCCCGTATCTGTTAAGGCTCTGTTGAACTTTTATCACCCGTATGGTCTTATGGCTATATGTGAGAAATATCAGATAAAGAGGTTTTCTACCCTTTGTCGGATAGGTGGTATAGGTTATAAACAGCGGAGCAGACTTACACACCGGCTAGGCCGGAAAACAACGAGGCTCTCGGTATTATGGCAAAAGACTCTCTTCCGCAACCATGATGTAGAGTGGTTGTTAGGACGAGGTCTTCCACTAGATCCTTACGTTAAAGGACAAGTTGTGGACTTTCTTAAGGGGAGGCTAAGCCCCAAGGATCTGCAACTGCCCCCTCCTTGGTGTTTTCACACTGAGGACGAGCAGGATCTCCTTGAATGGACTTCTGTTCGGGCGTGGGTTTCACAGTGGCTGGGCTACGTAAAATGGTATTGAAATACTGCTTTGCGAGCGGATGTCCCTATTATGGAGCTGCTTTACTCTCCTATGATAGACGATAACTGGAAGACCACAAGGCGATCGAAACAGTTGATTCGCTTTGGGTTGTTCTGGAGAGTCTATGATATGATTGTTAAACTTCCTAGGGTTCCTATACTGGGACCATAGTAGTGATGCTACTATGCTCTATCTTTGGATCATCGAGGTTGTGGTTAGACCTCGATGATGCTGATAGTGTTGGTGTTAACCTGACATCGCACTCTCAGCCTATACTATCTTTAATTTAAGGGCTAGGTAGTTTTGCTCCTGAGCAATTGTTTCCTTTTTCGTTTGCGCGTCTTTCTTTCTCCCACGCTTTCCGTTGGTCAACAACCAAAAAAAGTGCTCTCTAGTTCTTCACTACTCGTACAGGCTTGACGGAGTTAAGCTGTCTGGAGGGAATCCTTTTTTCTCAATCAAGATGCCTCAACTGGATAAATTCACTTATTTCACACAATTCTTCTGGTCATGCCTTTTCCTCTTTACTTTCTATGGGGTTTTCGTCTTTTTTTGCCCTTTGCATCTGCAAGCGAAGGTTTTTTCGAAGTATTACTCCAATCTTCACATGCAACGACTTGTTTTTGTTTTGAAATTTTGTGTGTTTTTTTTAATTTTTGTACGTGGGGGCTTTCTCTTTTTCCACAATATGAGCGCACTTTTTTATCCCCAAACCCTTTTTGGTATTCTACCATCTGAACTGGCCCTGCTGGATCACTATCTGAAGCAACCGCATCAGGATCCAGAATGGGTGGAATTCGCCCGCCACCGGTTGCAAGACCGCAGCCTCTCACCCGTAGAATACGAGAGAATAGTAAGAGATTTGATAAATACGGAATTGTGTTTTTCAACTCAAGATCAAATTGCATCGTTGTATCAAATTCTTTTTTATGGTCGAACGGATCCCAAGTTTTTTATTGATCCGCAAGACCTTGACTTGATTATTCGGGTCCACCTTGAGAGCAAAAGCATAGAGTTCGACCACGCCGCTCTATGCCAGATCCTCGAGAGCTTATGTGTGCAAGGTGGCGAATCGCCATTCTTTACGGAGGTGCAAAGCACCCAGGCAAATCATTTTGAGGGCTTTATAAAACAAAAGCACGCGGCCCGATTAGATATGCAACATCGCCAAGAGTTAAAAACTCAATGGGAAGCTCTTTCGAGAAGAACTTCTTTTCTCAGAGAAGAAAACGACAATCTAAAACAACAAATTTTTTTTCTCCAGAGGGAAAGGGAGAGAGCCCAATAATTTTCTATTATTTTAGGTATTTGGGGAATCCTCCTTAATAGACGAAATATTCTTATTATGTTAATGTCAATAGAATTAATGTTATTAGCAGTGAATTTGAACTTTTTGGTATTTTCCGTTTCTTTGGATGATAT
>Ga0307513_10000497_pt1 | contig 56474 bp, 49 predicted proteins | sample 15_EM_MG_FD_202174 | JGI IMG/M metagenome (GOLD analysis project Ga0307513, IMG submission 202174) | Populus trichocarpa ectomycorrhiza microbial communities from riparian zone in the Pacific Northwest, United States - 15_EM | ecosystem: Host-associated > Plants > Roots > Unclassified | place...
ACCGCCGAGCCAGCGCCCGGGCCGCGGCATCGTCGCCGAGGTGCACGCCGGGTGCGCTGATCGAGGTGATCGCGACGTCGATCCCCGCGTCGTCCATGAACGCCAGGGCGTCCGCCGGCGTCCAGCGCATGGGCAGCACGCCGCCGACGGAGTGCCCGCCGATCTCGGTCGCCGCCCGGTAGAACTCCGGGAGGATGTGGTGGTGGACATCCACGGTGAACGTCACGGCGCCGGGTTCCCGACCGGCGGCGCGGCGGCGTGCAGCGTCGGGCCGAAGTCGGTGCCCGCGACGTTGCTGATCATCGGTGTCACCGGGCCCGCGGCGCGGTAGCGGGCCACCCCGTCGGCGACAGCGCGCGCATCCCCGATCGCGCACAGGTCCGCGATGAAGTCCGTCCCGATGGCCTGCCGGCGGGCCGCGTCGGAGTCCGCGGCGTCGTAGGCCGCGATGTCGCCGGCGTATCCGGCCGCGGCGAACATCCGCCGGTAGAACGGCAGCCCGAAGTAGCGGACGAGCTCGCCGCGCATGCCGTCCATCGCGCGCTCGGGATCGTCGGTCGCGGCGCACGGCACCGCGGCCAGGATCGCGAACCCGTCCATGTCCTTGCCCGCGGCGATCCGCGCCGCGGGCACCGTCGGCACGACGACCTCGCGCACGTAGGAGGCCGGGCAGGCCCACAGCACGATGCCGTCGGCGATCTCGCCGGCCAGCGCCAGCATGCCCGCGGACAGCCCGGCGAGGTGGATCGGCAGGGCCGGGCGCGGCGTGAAGCCCCCGAACGCGAAGGTGGAGCGCCAGCGCTCGCCACCGGTCGCAGACTCGCCCGCGAGTAGTGCCCGCACTACGCCGACGTACTCGCGCATCTCGGCGAGCGGCGACCCGATCTCCTGCCCGTGCCAGTTCGCCATCGTGACCCGGTGGCCGACGCCGAGGCCGAGCCGGAAGCGGCCTCCGGTGGTGTCGTCGACGGTGGCCGCCGTCTGGGCCATCGACGCCGGCGAGCGGTGATAGATGGGCGCCACGGTCACGCCCAGGTCGGCACGGGGAGCGACGTCGGCGGGCCCGGCCAGGACGGTGAACGAGTCGCGCGCGGAGATGTGCGAGCAGTTGATCGCCGAGTAGCCGAGCCGGTCAGCCAGGGCGGCGTGCTCGCGCACCTGCGCCCAGCTCCCGGTGGTGGGCAGGAGGATCGCTGGAGCGTTCACGACACCGTCCCCCTCGCAAGGCCCACGAACGGCGTCAGCCCGTCCGGCGGATCGACGGTGCCGGGATCGGCGACGTCGGCGGGCTGCGCGCCGCGCAGGATCCGCTTGACCGGGATCTCCAGGCGTTTGCCGGTGAGAGTGCGCGGGATGGTCGGCACGTGGATCACCTCGTCGGGAACGTGGGTAGGGGACGCGTCGCGGCGGATCGCAGCGAGGATGGCGGCGCGCAGCTCGTCGTCGAGCTGGCGGCCTGCGGCGAGGCTGACGAACAGCGGCATCCAGTAGCCGCCGTCGGCCTGCTCGACGCCGACGACGAGGCTGTCGACCACGTCGGGGAGCGGCTCGAGCGCGCGGTAGATGTCGGCGCTGCCCATGCGGATGCCGTTGCGGTTGAGGGTGGCGTCTGAGCGGCCGTGCACGATCACCGAGGTGCGGTCGGTGATCGTGATCCAGTCGCCGTGCCGCCACACGCCCGGGTAGGTGGCGAAGTAGGACTGCCGGTAGCGCTCGCCGTCGGGGTCGTCCCAGAACCTGCTGGGCATCGACGGCATCGGCTCGGTCACCACGAGCTCCCCCACCCGGCCGCGGACCGGCCGGCCGTCGGCGTCCCACGCGTCGAGGGCGACGCCGAGCGCCGGCGCGGACAGCTCGCCCGGCCACACCGAGACGGTCGGGCCGCCGCCGGCGAAGGAGCTCACGACGTCGGTGCCGCCGGTGGTGGAGTTGACTCGTACTCGCGGCCCGACGTGCTCGGCGACCCAGTGGTACGCCTCGGGCGGCAGCACCGAGCCCGACGAGCCGACCGAGCGCAACGCCCCGAGATCGTGCGCTGTGCCCGGGTCGAGCCCGGCACGGGCCGACGCGAGCAGGTGACCGGGGCTGGTGCCCAGCAGCGTGACCCGGTGCTGCGCGGCGATCCGCCACAGCACGTCCGGGCCGGGATGAGTGGGGCTGCCGTCGTAGGTGACGATCCGCGCGCCGGACAGCCGGCCGGAGACCAGGTAGTTCCACACCATCCAGCTGGGCGAGGTGTGCCAGAAGAACGTGTCGCCGGGACCGAGGTCCAGCGCCAGGCCCATGGTCTTGAGGTGTTCCAGCACGATCCCGCCGGTGCCGTGCACGATGCCCTTCGGCCGGCCGGTGGTGCCCGAGGACCAGACCACCCACAGCGGGTGCTCGCTCGGCATCGCGGCCGGGCCGAACACGTCGCTCGAGCGCGGGACCGGCCACGGGCGGGCGCCGTCGAGCGGGCCCGCGCCGACCCGGTCGGCCACGACCGTGGCCCGCACGGTGGGCAGTGCCGCTCGCAGCTGGGCGGCGACCTCCCGGCGGTCGTGCGTGCGGCCGCCGTAGCGGTACCCGTCCGCGGTCACGAGCACCACCGGTTCGAGCTGGGCGAGCCGGGTGGCCGCGGCCGCCGGGCTGTACTCCTGGCCGCACCCCGACCAGACGGCCCCGACACTCGCCGCACCCAGTAGGGCGATGACGGCTTCGGGGACGTTCGGCAGGAACCCCGCCACCCGGTCCCCCGGCCGCACACCGAGTTGGGTGAGCTCGCGCGCGAAGGCCGCCACCTGCGCCCGCAGCTCTCCCGCGGTGATCTCGCGGCCGATCGGCGCCCCCTCAGCTCCCTCGCGGACGTCGACGAGCGCCACGTCGTCGTCGGCCCGCCCGCGCAGCAGGTGCTCCGGGTAGCTCAGCCGCGCGCCGGGGAACCACTGCACGTCGGGCATCCGCGAGCCGTGCCGCACCGCGGTGTAGGGCGTCTCGGCCCGCACATCGAAGAACTCCCAGACCGCGGCCCAGAACTCGTCGAGGTGCGCGGTCGACCAGTGCCACAGATCGAGATAGGTCGCGCCGGTGTGGCCGCGCCCCCGCGCGGCCTCCGCGAAGGAGGTCACACGAGCGTCCGCGACGTCCGACGCTGTCGGCGTCCGGATCGGGACTGGTTCAGCGGCCATCGGCCGCGACGATCGGATTGTGGAGCTCGCCGATGCCCTCGACGCAGCTGTCGAGCGTGGTGCCGGGCTGCAGGAACTCCTTCGGCGTGCGCGCCATCCCCACCCCCGGCGGGGTACCGGTGAAGATCAGGTCACCGGGCAGCAGCGGCAGCACGGCCGAGAGCCGCGCGACCAGCGCCGACACCGAGAAGATCATGTCCTTGGTACGCGCCTGCTGCAGCAACCGCCCGTCCACCGAGCAACCCAGCTCCAGATCGTCCGGGTCGGCCACCTCGTCCGGCGTCACCAACCACGGCCCGATCGGTCCGAAGCCGGGGAACGACTTGCCCATCGAGAACTGCGGCACCGGCCCGGCCAGCTGCACGGTGCGCTCGGAGATGTCCTGACCCACGGTCAGCGCCGCCACGGGCGACCACGCCTTCTCCTCCGGCACGTGCTCGGCCCGCCGGCCGATCACGACGACCAGCTCGACCTCCCAGTCGACCGTCGCGCTCGGCAGCACGACCGCCGCCGTCGGCCCGGTCAGGCAGGTCGGGAACTTGGTGAACACCGCGGGCTGCGCGGGCACGGCAACACCGGACTCGGCCGCGTGGTCGCGGTAGTTCAGGCCGATCCCGAAGACCTGGGTCGGACGCAGCACCGGGGCGCCGAGATCGCCGGGCGCCACCGGATCACCGCCGGCCGGGGCGCCGCCGGCGGCCCAGTCGACGAACTCGTCCCACTCCGCGTACACCGCGTCGGGATCGGATCCGAACCGGCCGTTGCTCGCGGTCTCGACGTCGACAGCGAGATCCTCGCGGAGGATCACGAGGCGGCCCCGGACGTTGGCGATGCGCATGACGATCCCCCGATCAGCCGGCGCTGTGCGCGCCGGTCATCAGCGCGGCCAGGTCCTCGGGCTGGATGAACGACGGCGGGATCGGCGGGCCCCAGTTGTAGATCCCGCGGGCCCCCTCGACGACGGCCGGCTTCCACAGCGCGTCCTCGACGATGCAGTCGAGATCGGAGTAGTACTCGGAGAAGTTGCCGGCCGGGTCCTTGAGGTACCAGAAGAAGTTGGAGCCGATGTGGTGGCGGCCCAGTCCCCACACGTGCCGTTCGGGGTGGTCCGCGAGCATCGCGGTGGCGCCGCGGCCCACCTCGTCGACGTCGTCGACCTCCCACGCGGTGTGGTGCAGGAAGTTCAGCGGGGCCTGCTGCACGAGCAGGTTGTGGTGGTCGGCGCTGCAGCGCAGGAACGACGCCAGCCCGGGCGCGTGGTCGCTGACCTTGAAGCCGAGCCCCTGGGTGAAGAACCGTTGCGAGGCCTCCTGGTCCAGCGACCCGACCACCACGTGGCCCAGGCGGCGCGGGCGCACCGCGCCTTCCCGCTCGATGCCGGGCGCGCGCCGGTTGGCGCGGTCGGGTCGGCCGGGTCCGTTGTAGGGCTCCTGCTTGGCCGCCGCCTGCACGATCCGTGGTGCCACCGCGATGGTGACGTTGAGCGCCGAGTTCGGGTCCTGCACCTGCAGCCGCCCCTCGGCCCGCTGGAACTCGACGTCGAGCGCGGTGAGGTCGGCGGCGATGCGGCCGATGTCGTCCGGGTCGTCGGCACCGATGGCGATCTCCAGAAGGCGCCGCCGCGGCGCGGGCACGAAGGTCAGCTGGTCACCACCGTCGGCCGTGGCGAAGACGCGCCGCGCGGACTCGTCGGTGTGCGTCGGTTCCAGCCCGAACGCCTCGGAGTAGCCCGCCACCGCCTCTACGTCGGGCACACCGAGGGTGATCGAGGTCAGTCCGTGCAGGGCCATGGACCCGGGTCCTTTCTCGCGTGCCGCGCGGAACGGTCAGAACGGGAAGTGCTGCTCCGCGGTGGTGGCGTTGATCCAGATGACGTCGGAGAAGTCGTCGAGGCTGTGCCGGGCCGGTGCGCCCCCAACCGCTGTCGCGCACACCGCCCATGGGTGCGTGGATCTCGTCGTGCACCGTCGGCAGGTTGACGTTGACGATGCCGGCGAGGATCCGGGGCGCCAGCTCGAAGCCGCGGTAGGTGTCGCCGGTGAGGATCGAGGACGTGAGGCCGTACATCGTGCGGTTGGCGACGGCGACCGCGTCCTCTGCGGTATCGACGGGCTCGACGATGACGAGCGGGCCGAACGACTCCTCGTTCGAGGCCACCGCGTCGTAGGGGACGTCGGTCAGGATGGTCGGCGCGTACACCCGCCCAGCCGGACGACCGCGCTCTTGGCTACGGCGTCCTTGACCCGCTCGTCCAGCGCGGCGACGGCCGCGTCGGTCACCAGCGGCCCGATGACGGTGCTCGGGTCGAGCGGGTCACCGGCGGGCAGCGTGGCGGTGCGGGCGACGAACTTCTCCAGGAACTCCTCGTAGATCCCCCGCTGGATGATGATCTTGCGCGTGTTCAGGCAGATCTGGCCCTGGTGGAAGAACGAACCGAAGGTGGCCATCCGCACTGCGTAGTCGACATCGACGTCGTCCAGGATGATCATCGAGTTGTAGCCACCCAGCTCCAGCACCGAGCGCTTGAGCGTCTCCCCCGCCCGCTTGGCGAGCATCCGCGCCGTCTTCACTCCGCCGATCAGGTTGATCGCGCGCACGTCCGGGCTCGCGAAGAACTCATCGGCGATCGCGGCGGCGCCGCCGGGCGCGTGTGGCACAACGTTGATCACACCGGGCGGGAAGCCCGCGTCCTCGGCGATCTCGGCCACGATCAGCCCGGCCGAGATCGGCGCGAACTCCGACGGCTTCACGACGACCGTGTTGCCCGCCGCGACCGGGGAGAGCACCGCCCGCCAGGACAGGATGTTCGCCCCGTTCCAGGGCGTGAAGCACGCGACCACGCCGAGCGGGCGGCGCACGGCGACCGAGTGGGTCTCGGGCGTGTTGTTGGCGATGACCTCGCCCTTGGGCCGGTAGACCCAGTTGGCCGCCTGTCCAGCGTGGCCGCCACGAGTTCCTGCTGGAACGCCGAGAACGGGAGGGTGCTGCCGGTCTCGCGGGCGAGCACGCCGGCGATCTCCTCCTGCCGGCGGCGCACGATCTCGGCCGCCCGCAGGAACAGCCGGGCCCGCTCGACCGGCGGCGTCGCAGCCCAGGCCGGGAACGCGGCGTGTGCGGCCGCGACCGCCTCCCGCCTCCTCCGGTCCGCAGTCGGCGACCCGCGCGAACCGCGCGCCGGTGTAGGGCTCCAGATCGTCGAACGCGGACCCGCTGCGCGGAAGGCGCCACTCGCCGCCGACGTGATAGCGGCGCAGCTCCGCGTCCGACCCGGCATCGCTGCCGTGCTCGCGGTCCAGGGTGCCGTCATGATCAAGGCCAGGTCTGCGGCATGCCGACCAGGCTCGACCTGAGGCAGGTGAGGCGACGTCACCAGATCAAGGTGATTCGCACGGCCCGTCACGGCGAGGCTGCCGACCGTGATCCCGGTTCGTTGACAACGCGCGCGGCGGGCTGGTAGCGAGTGAGGTGTGTCGCCGACGACAGAGCGTCCAGCGCCGGCTCCGCCGCCTGCCGCTGCCGGCGGCTCCCGGCTGATCCCCCGCAGCGACCTGCTCGCTGCACTCGATCGCGCGGCCACCCGCCGGGTGACGATCATCTCGGCGCCGGCCGGCAGCGGTAAGAGCTCGCTGCTGCGTGCCTGGGCCGAGCGGGCCGCTGGAACGCGCCGGCTCGCCGTCGTGCCCGTCCGGCGCGATCAGCGCGACGGCCAGCAGTTCTGGCTCGCCCTGCTCAGCGCGGTGCAGCATGCGGCCGGCCGCACCGAACTGCCCGCGGGGACGCCGGACTTCCACGGGCGCACCATGGTCGAACGGGTGCTCGCCGAGCTCACCGATGTCGACGGCGATGTCGTGCTCGTGATCGACGACCTGCACGAGCTGAACTGTCCGGAGGCGCTCGCCGAGCTCACCACCCTGCTGACCGAACTGCCCCCGCACGTCCACGCCGTGCTGGCCACGCGACACGATCTCCGCCTGCACCTGCACCGGCTCCGGCTGGCCGGCGAGCTCACCGAGATCCGGGCGGCCGACCTGCGCTTCACCGAGCGGGAGGCCCGCGAGCTGCTCGACGCCGCCGGGATCACCCTGTCCGATGCCACCGTGGCGCTGCTGCACCAGCGGACCGAGGGCTGGGCCGCCGGCCTGCGGCTGGCCGCCCTGTCGATCGCCGCCAGCCCGGACCCGGAGCGGTTCGTCGCCGAGTTCTCCGGCAGCCATCGCACGGTCGCGGAGTACCTCGTCGCGGAGATGCTGGAGCGCCAGTCCGACGAGGTCCAGCAGCTGCTGCTGCGCACGTCCATCCTCGACCAGGTCAACGGCGAGCTGGCCGACCTGCTGACCGGCCGTACCGGCGTCGAACGGATCCTGCTCGAGCTGGAGGACGCGAACGCGTTCGTCGTCTCGCTCGACGCCGAGCGCACGTGGTTCCGCTATCACCACCTGTTAGCCGATCTGCTGCGGCTGGAACTGCGGCGCAGATGGCCGGAGGAGACGCCGCAGCTGCACCGGCATGCCGCCGGCTGGTTCCTCGGCCACGGCCAGGTGATCGAGGCCGTCCGGCACACCCAGGCCGCGGGTGACTGGGCCGATGCGGCCCAGCTCCTCGCCGACCACGCGTTCAGCCTCACCCTCGACGGAAAGGCGCAGACCGTCGAGGCGCTGCTGCGAAACTTCCCCCGCAGCGCCGACCATCCCGAGCTGGCGCTCGTGCACGCGTGGGTGGACGTGGTCCAGGGCCGCCTCGACGAGACAGCCGCACACCTGACGCTGGCCGACGACTACGCCCGCACCGCGCCGCCGGAGCGGCTGCCCCGCCTCCGCGTCGCGATCGCCTCGCTGAAGGTCTCGCTGGCCCGACGACAGGGCAACCTGACCTGCGTCCGCGACCTCACTGAGGCCCTCGCCGCACCCCTCACCGGCCCCACCGAGGACGACATCGCGCTCGGCAACGATCTACGCGCGGCAGCGTTGATGAACCTGGGCATCGTCGAGGCCTGGTCGCTGGGGGTACCCGACGGCGAACGCCACCTGAAGGAGGGCGCGCTGCTCGCCAGGGCGATCGGCCGGCCCTACCTCGAGGTCAGTTGCCTCGCCCAGATCGGTTTCGCGGCGAAGTTCCGCTCGTTCGCCACGGTCCGGTCGTACTGCGAGGAGGCGATCGCGCTCGCCGAGCGACACGGCTGGGGCGCCGAGCCGATGATCTCCCCTGCGCTCATCGCACTGGCCAGCACGATGATCTGGACCGGCGAGTTCGACGAGGGCGAACGCTGGCTGCAGCGCGCCGAGGTGGCCGTGCAACTCGACAGCGGCCCGGACATCGGAACGCTGCTGCACGTGGTGGCCGGAATGCTGCACGCCGGCCGCGGCCACCACCCCGAGGCGCTGGCGGAGTTCGGCGCCGCGCGGGAGCTGCAGTCGCGGCTGGGCACCCACACCCTCACGGCCCTCGTGGCCGGCTGGGCCATCGGCACCCAGGTCCGGCTCGGGATGCTCGACGCCGCCCGCGCCGCGCTCGCTGCCCTCCCCGAGGGGCAGACCGCGACCGGAGAGGTCCGCAACGCCCATGCGCTGATCGCACTCGCCGACGGCGAGCCACGGGCCGCACTCGAGTCGGTCGCGAGCGTCCTGGATCACACGGCAACCGTCGTCGGGGACATGACGGTGATCGAGGCGCACCTGCTGAGCGCCGTCGCCCACGGCGCGCTCGGCGACCAGCGCGCAGCCAACCGTTCCGTGGAGTTCGCGCTCGCGCTCGCCGAGCCCGACCGGCTGGTCCTGCCGTTCGCCATCGTCGGCGCCGCCGCGCTGCTCGACGCCCTGCCACGGCACGAGACTGCGCACGCCGCGCTGCTGACCGACATCATCGACGTCACCCGCGGCGGCTCCCCCGCAACCCACGAGCCGTCCGATCCGGCGCCTGCGGAGGAGCTGAGCCCCAGCGAGCTGCGCGTGTTGCGGTTCCTGCCGACGAACCTGTCCCGGCCGGAGATCGCGAGCGAGCTCTCCGTCTCCGTCAACACCGTCAACACGCACGTGCGCAACATCTACGCGAAACTCCAGGCCCGTGACCGGTCCTCGGCGATCCGCCGCGCCCGCGAGCTGCGGCTCCTGTCAGCCGGCCTGCCCCGGAGCGCGGCGGTCACCCGATCCCGGTGATGCGGGCTCACCTGCCCGTCCATCAGCATCGCCCGCATGGACGCCGCGCCCTGTCAGTACACGATCCGGGTCAACGGCCACCTCGGTGCCACGATTCTCTCGGCATTCCCCGCGATGGAGTCCCGACGCCAGGGCACGCACACCGTGCTCACCGGCCGGCTGGACCGGTCCGCGCTCTACGGCATGCTGGCCGATCTCGAGGCGCTGGGCCTCGAGCTCGTCGAGGTCCGTCGGCGGGGTGAATGAGCATGTCCATTGCTGCCGAGGCGGTCACGTCGTCGGGCACCTTCGCGCTCGGCCGGTGGCGGGTGCACCGCGCCGGCTTCGGCGCGATGCAGCTGGCCGGCGACGGCGTGTTCGGGCCACCGCGCGACCGCGCGGAGGCGCTGGCGGTGCTCCGGCAGGCCGTCGCCGACGGCGTCGACCACATCGACACCGCCGACTACTACGGGCCCGGCGTGGTCAACGACCTGATCCGCGAGGCGCTGCAGCCCTACCCGAGCGGGCTGGCGATCGTCAGCAAGGTCGCCGCCCGCCGCGATGACACCGGCGCCGTCCTCCCCTACGACGAGCCCGACCAGCTGCGGCAGGGCATCGAGGACAACCTCGCCGGCCTCGGCGTCGACCGGCTGGCCGCGGTCAACCTCCGCCTCGCCGACGACGCCGTCCCCGACCGCCGGTTCGACGCCCAGCTGGCCGCCATGATCCGCGCCCGCGACGACGGCCTCGTCGACGGCATCGGCCTGAGCAACATCTCCCTCGACCACCTCCTCCGCGCCGTCGAGCTGACCGACATCGTCTGCGTGCAGAACCTGTTCAACCTGACCCACCGGCGATCGCTCGCCGTCCTGCGCGAGTGCGAGCGGCGACAGATCGCGTTCGTGCCCTACTGCCCGCTCGGCTGGCCACGCACCGAACGCGACCGGATCCTCGCCGATCCGCACGTCGTCGCCGTCGCCGCCCGGCACGGGGCCGCCCCCGCGCAGGTCGCGCTGGCCTGGCTGCTCGGCCTGGCCTCGAACGTCCTGCTGATCCCCGGCACCCGCACCCGCACCCACCTCGCCGAGAACCTCGGCGCCGGAAGCGTCCGACTGGACAGGGAATCCATGCGCGAGCTCACCGAGCTGCGACCTGAATGAACGGATACGACCCACCGCCGGGCGAGCTCAGCCGCCCCCGACCCCCTGAGGCCATGGCAATACACCACGAGATCAGTACCGGCGAGGCCGCCGATCGCCTCGCCATCCGCGAGCTCTTCGACAACTATGCGCACTGCGCGGACCGCCGCGACGTCGACGGCCAGAAATCGCTGTTCACCGCCGAGACCCGGTTCGCCGTCCACATGAACGGGGCGGGCACCGAGCCGACCTACGTCCTGCACGGCCGAGACAGCCTCACCCCGGTCTTCGAGGACCTGAAGCAGTACTCGACCACCACCCACTTCAATGGCCAGAGCACCGTCCAGCTCGACGGCGACCGCGCGACGGGCGAGAGCTACACGATCGCCCACCATCTCTTCACCGACGACGGCGTGCGGAAGATCATGATCGCTGCCCTGCGCTACCTCGACACCTTCGCCAAGGTCGACGGCACCTGGTACTTCGCCGAGCGGAACCTGATCCTCGACTGGAGCGAGACCCGGAAGTCGACCCCGTAGACCGGAGATCAACGTCAACGATCCGGGCGGGCGGCCGTCAGGTTGCCGCGATCTCCGGGTGGAACGGGATCGACAGGATGGCGTGCAGGGCGGGCTCGCCGCAGCAGGCTCCAGACGGGCTCGGCGCCGGCGGCCCGCGCCGTGGCTGCGGGGGGAGCGACGGGCGTTGCGGGCTCGTCGACGTGACGTGGCCGCCCTGATCCGCGGCGGGGAGCAGGTACTGGAGTACCCGATGGTCGACCAGGACCGTTGCCGCGCTGGAGCTTCGGCCGCGTCACGCTGCTGGGCGACGCCGCCCACCCCAATGGTGCCCCGCGGCTCCAACGGCGCCGGTCAGGCCATCCTCGACACCCGCGCCCTCGCCGGCCGGCCGGCCGGCGAGACCGACGTCGCCGCCGCCCTCACGGCCTACGACGAGCAGCGCCGCGAGGCCACCGCCGCCGCCGTCCCAGCTGAACCGCACCAAGCCGCCCGACGCGATCCTGCGCGAGGTCTACGAGCGGACCGGCGCGACCGCCCCTTCAACCGGATCGGCCGGTACGGCGATGTGGCCGGGTTCTCGCGGCAGGCGATGCGCGCAGCGGCCACCCGGCCAGCACCGCATTCCGGTGCTATCGGCTGACCCGCCGGGTGAGAGACACTCCCGGTCATGGCGCCGGGTACGAGCCGGGTGCAGCGAAGTGATGGCGCGATCGGTGTCTCGAGGTCGACGGCGATGAGGAGGGATCGGGCAACCGACATCCTCGAACCTCCGACTGAGCGGCAGAGCGGAACCAGATCGTGTCCCGCTCTGCCGGCTCATGCGTGGATCACGCGACCAGCGCTACTGGATCTCGACCTCGCGCGCCGTCGACGCGGCTCCGTCCTGCTGTGTCCGCCGCCTGGCGGCGAGTACCAGAACCACGGCGAGCAACGCCACGCCGACGAAGAAGTACAGGTAGAACTGGATCACAGGCAGGGTCATCTGCCCTTGAGCAGCTGCGTCGATGAAGACCGCGGCCAGCGTGAGCGGCACCACCGACAGCACGGACTGCCCTGCCATGGTCGACGCCAGGTACAAGCTGCCCGCCGACGACCGGCGCTCCTGCGCCACCATCGTGAAGATGAAGTTGAAGTTCGCCGAGAAGAACGTGCCGAGCACGATGCCGACGGCCAGGTGGATCACCCCGAAGAGGAGCACCTGGTGGATGCCCACGAAGCTGAGCACACCGGCGAGCAGCAGCACGACGAGCCCGCCGAGCAGGACGTTGACGTAGGACGTCGCCCGCAGCGCCCGGACGGCGAGCACGCCGCCGATCAGGAAGCCGAGGAAGTAGAACGTCTGGAGGTAGGCGTAGTTGGTGGCGGAGAGACCGAAGCCGTAGCCTAGACCGCCGGACTCCGGCGTTTGGGACACCACCGCTGACGTGATCAGGAAGAGCGTGCCCAGGCCGGCCACGATGCCGCCGGCGGCGATACCGGCGGCGATGCCGGGGATGCGCAGCATCGAGAGGTCGATCAGCGGCTTGGGTGTGTTCCGCGCCGTGCGGACCCACAGGACACCCGCCACGATCGCGACGACGATCAGAACGATGACCTCCGGTGCCACCCAGCCCGAGGTCGGCCCGAGGCTGATCCCCGCGAGCAGCGCGCCCAGGCATACTCCGACCAGCACCGCACCGCGGTAATCGACGGTTCCGGTGTCGCGGACGTCGGACTCCCGGACCGTCCACCGGATGATCAAAGCCAGCGCGAGCATGGCGACCGCGAGCCCGCCGAACACGTAGCGGTAGCCGAGGTTGTCGATCACCGGACCGGTGACGAACGGGATCAGCGCGCCCGGCAGGCCCGAACCCGTCGCGACGAGCCCCACTGCCAGTGGCGCGATCCGTGCGGGGAACTGCTCCCGCACGATCGCGGGACCGAGCACCGAGGACGCGATGGTCGCGCCCTGCAGGATGCGGCCGACCAGCGCGATCCCGTACCAGGGCGCGACGGCGACCAGCAACGATCCGACGATGCCGGCCGCCATCACGATCATCATGATCCGGCGCTTGCCGTAGAGCTCAGCGGTGCGCGCGATCAGGGGCACCATGACGGCGGACCCGATCAGCTCGGCCGTGACGAACCAGGCACCGTGTGCGGTCCCGAACTCCGCCGAGACCAACGCGATGCTCTGCGGCCCCAGCAGGATCGTCGCGATCGCTCCGACCAGGCTCCCGATGAGCGCGAGCACCGTCACGACCCGACGGGTCGTCCAGCCCTCTTGCGTGGTCGACTCGCCCGCGACGGCGTTGTCGTACGAAGTCATCGCCTCAACTCCAGGTGTGTGTCCGGACGCCGGGCTCACACGGTGAGCGGGCCGGAACGGGCTCATTTCGCTGCCGCCGAGCCCCCAACCCAAACGGTTTGGATACGGTAGCCAGTATCTAGTTGTGCCGCAATGGGCCATACGCGCAGGTCGGCGGATCAGCTTGGGCTGATCGGCCCAGCCGCGACGAGCTCGCGCAGCCGCGACTTGCGGATCTTCCCCGTCACGGTCATGGGCATCTCCCCGACGATCTCCAGCCGCTCCGGCGACTTGAAGGTCGGGAGCCCGCGGGCGCGGAGGTACTCGACGAGGTCGGCGAGAGTCGGGGCCTCCCGGCCGGGCGGCCGGACCACGGCACAGCACCGTTCACCGAGCCGAGGATCCGGGTAACCGACAACGGCCACCTGGCCGATCAGCGGATGTTCGCTCAGGAGGTCCTCGACCTCGCGGACGCTGATGTTCTCCCCGCCGCGGATGACGATGTCCTTGATGCGTCCGGTGACATGCAGCCTGCCGTCGGCGTCGAACCGGCCGATGTCGCCGTAGTGGTACCACTGCCCGGTGAAGGATCCCGTGGTCAACGTCGGGTCGCCGAGGTAGCCGAGGAAGACGTGCGGGCCACGGGTGACGATCTCGCCGTCCACCCCGGACGGTACCGGACACCCCGTCGGATCCAGTATCTGGACTTCCACACCCGGGAGCGGGGCGCCGTCGGTGGCCATCAGGTGCTCCGGATCGCCGGGCCGCGCGGTGGTGGCGACGTAGGTCTCGCTGGAGCCGAAGACGGCGATCAGCTCGGCGTCGAGTGCGTCCCTGACCTCGGCGACCAGGTGCCGCGGGATCGGCGCACCGCCCGAGGCGATGTAGCGCAGCCGGTCCACGCCGGGGCTCCCGGACCGGTGGGCCGCCAGCAGGTCGACGACGAACGGGGTCGCCGCCAGCGTGTAGGTGCAGCCGTGGGTGCCGATCAGCTCGGCGGCAACCGCCGGGTCCCAGCGGTCCTGGAGCACGAGCGGCACGCCCGCGTATGCAGCGGTCCGCAGGCCCCACTGCAGGCCGGACGCGTGACAGATCGGGGACGGCATGAACACGCAATCGCCAGGGCCCAGCCCGAGCACCCCACCGATGAACGCCCGCAGCCCGAACATCGTGGACCGGTGGCTGTGCACGACCCCCTTCGGCAGCGCCTCGGTGCCGGAGGTGAACGTGATGGTGTCGGCCGAGCCGGCATCGCGCACCGGCGACGGCAGGACGTGTGCTGCTTCCCACGGTGTCGCCAGCAGCATCGCCAGATCGGGCAGGTCGGATTCCCCCGCCGTCCGTACCCCGACGACGAGCGGCGGCCGATCAAGGCCGGACGCCGCTTCGAGGACCAGCTCGAGCGGCGAGACCGACCGGTGCATTCCGGCCGCGAAGACCGCTCGGGAGCCGGCGAGGGTGAGGACGTGCCGCAGGTCCGCCGCCCCGAGCCGGGGCAGCACCGGGTTCACCACGCACCCGGCCAGGCCGGCTGCCGCGTGCACGACGACGAACTCCGACCAGTTCGGCAGCACGAGGGTCATCACGTCGCCGCGCCCGATCCCCTGCCCACCGAGATACGCCGCGAGCCGGCGGGCCTGACCCAGCACCTCTCCCCGGGTCAGCGCGCCGGACTCGTCCACCACCGCCACTGCCTGTGGATCTGCCTCCACGTCGGCCAGGAAGCGGTCGAGCCACACCTCGTCGGTCCAGTCGCCACGCGCCTCGAACTCCCGGCGGACGTCGGCGTCGACCCAGGTGGTGAGCCCAGCGGCACGCGTCATGGAGCCGATGCTCGCAGTTGCGCGTCCGCGTGCCGGATCTGTGGCCAACCGTCCCTCGTGAACACCCGCTCCACCCAGCCGTACCCGATCTGCCCGTTCCAGTCCCAGCGTGCCGGACCCTCGCAGGCGAGGTCGCGACCGTCTCCGATGCCGGGGTACATGCCTTGCGGCAACACGGTGAGCGGAAGCGCGCCCAGCAGCTCCCCGGACACCGTCTCACGCCGGCCCGCGCAGGTGAATGCGATGCGGAAGTCACGGGGCTCGCCGAGCGCGCCGGTCAGCAGCGGCCCCTCGTAGTCGGTGACGTCGAGGAAGCCCGATCCGTCCCACACGTAGCCCATGAAGTACACGGGTCGACCGGTCACGAAGACCTGCAGCAGATGGAACGTCCGCCCGTCCGGGAAGGTCGCGTTGACCCAGGACTCGCGCCACATGTGGCTGTTGCTGCGCGGCCCGCACGAGTGGTCGCGGTGCCCGACGGCGTCGAGCCGGACCACCTCGCCATGGATCTCCACGGTTCCGGTCACCCGCATGCTCTGCTCGATGTGCAGCCCCGATCCGCTCACCGCCACGTTGCGATCGTGCGCGTCCATGGACTCGGCGTCGACGCGCATCCCCTTGCCGAACGCCGGCGAGCTGGCCACACCCACGACGTCCACCCGCAGCCGCTCGGTCGGCCCGTCGGTCAACGGGCCTGTGGCCAGATCTGCCATCGCCACGCGCCGAGCGACCCCGTCGTAGGTGGTCCGCCATTCCGTCAGCGGGGTGACGGGCCGGATCGTGGCCTCGCCGGTCCGCATGTCAGGTGCCCCCTCGACGCGGGGGGCGAAGGTCCGGCTCACGAGGATCTCCCCGTTGGGGAGGTACACCGCGAACACCGCCTCCCAGATCGCCCGGTCCAGCAGCCCCCAGTGGCAGTAGACGGCGATCCCGCAGGCCGGGTCGTAGCCGGTGAACTGCGCGCTCTCGCTCCACAGCTGCGTGCCGTCGGGCATCGGATGCAGCCTGTCGTCGGCGGCAGCCACCTGATTCAGGGTGCCCGTCATCGCTTGCCGGTGAGGATGTCGAGGCCGCCCTCGGGGAGGGAGAAGTCGACCAGCCTGGCCAGCCCGCGGGTGAACGGGTTGTTCACCAAGGCCCCGCCATCGCCGACACCGTGGCCCATCAGGGTCAACGCGCGCAGGGCCTGGATCGAGCTGTGGATACCGGACATGACCTCGTAGAACGCGACGTCACCCACCCGCCGGCCGCTCCATCGTTCGTAGCCGGCCAGCACCCCTTCGCGATCCGGGAAGCCCTCCGGGAGGGCGAGTCCGAACTGCTCGGTGTAGACGTGCGTGAGCTGGAGCCAGTGGCCGAGGTCCTTCTCGGGGGCGGCCAGGGTGGCCCCCTCCCAGTCGACCACCGCGCGGACCCCCAGCTCGGCGCCGAAGATCATGTTGCCGACCCGGCTGTCGCCCCAGCTCAGGACGAGTTCCTCGGAGTCGGGCAGCCGCTCGCGCACCCAGCGCAGGGCGTGCTCGATCACCGGGACGGAGCGGCCCTGCGCAGCCCATCGGTAGAACGACTCGTAGTAGCTGATCTCCCGCTCGGCCGTGCTTCCGGCACCCTCGCGGGCGAGCCACCCGAGGCCGACGGCGCGCCAGTCGACGGCGTGCACCTGTGCCAGTGCCTGCAACGCGTTGTCGCACAGCTCGGCGCGCCGCTGCGGTGGCAGGGCGAGCACCCAACCGCTCGCGGCGAAGCTGGGATCGTCGGACGGGACGAGCCCGTCCACGTGCTCCATGAGGAAGAACGGTGCCCCGAGGACCCCGGGGTCGCTCTCGAACCAGAGGGTCCTCGGCACCGGAACCGCGGTCGGCCCGAGCGCCGCCATGACCCGGAACTGGCAGCCGACGTCGTAGGTCGGGAACAGCGTGTCGCCGGTGGGCTCGATCCGGGCGACGAGCTTGCGGTCGATCGCGTCGGGGCCACTCCCCCAGGTCGTGTCGAGGACCATGGTGACGTTCGAGAACCCGTTGGACGCCGGGATGTCGAGCCCGCCGACCGAAACGGGCTGTGATCCCTCCGTCCGATCGGTGATCCAGCGGGCCAACCGGACGGCGATGTCAGGTGTGTCCATCAGAGCGTCGACCAGCCCCCGTCACTGGGCAGGACCACGCCGTTGACGTTCGGCGCGTCGTCCGAGAGCAGCCACAGCAGCGGTCGGGCGATCTCGTCCGGCTGCACGATCGGGGTGACGGTCGCCAGCATCGGCGCCACCCGTTCCTGGGCGTAGTCCGAGCGGAACGCGATGTCCATGTCCGTTGCGACCCCACCCGGCGCGACCGCGTTCGCCCGGATCCCCCGCGGTGCGTAGTAGTAGGCGATCGACTTCACCAGCCCGTTGAGCGCGTGCTTCGACGTCGTGTACGCCGCTCCCGACAGCGACGATCGGAAGCTCGCCTCGGAGGAGACGAAGACCAGCGTGCCGCGGCCCCGGTCCAGCATCTGCGGCAGGAGGCTGCGGGCCACCCGCATCGGCATCGTGACGTTCAGGTCGAGGACCCGATGCCACGTGTCGTCGTCCATCTCGCCGCACGGCAGCCAGCCGTCGGTGATTCCGGCGACGTTGACCAGGCCGTCGATCGCTCCCTCGCCTGCCGCGACGACCTCGTCTACCGCGTCTTGCCTGGTCAGGTCGCCGACGACGGTGCGCAGCCGATCGCCGTCGGCCTCTTTCGCCAGCGCGTCGAGGCGGTCGCCCGCGACATCCGCGGCGATCACCCGGGCACCCTCGGCCAGCAGCTGCAGGCTCGTCGCCCGACCGATGCCGCCGCCGGCGCCGGTCACCACGATCGTCCGATCCGCGAAGCGCTGCGGAGCAACCCCGGTCGCGGCCATCACGAGGCCCGCACGGGCAGGTACTCGAGCTGGTTGATCAACGCACTCCAGCCGCGGCGCGGCTCGCCGGCCAGCTTCAGCCGGGTACCGCGGCGGTCGAGCTCCTCGAGCAGGATGCGCAGCTCGAGCTTGGCCAGCATGGCGCCCAGGCACCGGTGGATGCCGCTGCCGAACGCCACGCCCTCGCGGCCGTAGCCGTGGGTCTGGATCCCGGTGCGGAACGGGTCGAACGCGTGCGGGTCGGGGAAGGCCTCTGCATCGCGGTTGGCCGCGCTGAGCACGAGCATCATGGTGTCGTTCGCGCGGATCTGCTGGCCCCGGAACTCCAGGTCGCGGGTGGCCGTGCGGGCGACGTTGATGGCCGGGGTGACGTGCCGGAGGAACTCCTCGACCAGCTCACGTTGCTTGCCCGCGGTGACTGCCGCGCGGGCCGCCTCCTGCGCCTGCACGTCCTCGACCAGGATCCGGGCCGACTGGGAGATCAAGGTGCGCGTGGTGTCGTACCCGGCGACCAGGAGGGCGGAGGTGTACAGGACGAACTCGGCCGGGTCGACGTCGCCCTTCTCGAGCGACTTCGCCAGCGACGAGATGACGTCGTCGGCGGGTTCGGCCAGCCGCGCTGTACCCAGTTGCATCATGTAGCCGCCGACGGCTTCGAACGCGGCCGCCATCAACGAGCCGTCCTCGGAGTTCGCCTGGCCGCGGAAGATGTCGTCCGACCAGCGGGCGATGTCGCCCCAGTCCTCGCGGGGCACCCCCAGCACCCGGGCCACGACCTGGACCGGGATCTGCTTGGCGACCTGCTCGACCCAGTCGAACTCGCCGCGCGGCAGCGCGTCGTCGAGCACCTCGTCGACGATCTCGCGGATCCAGGTCTCGAACTGGGCGATCACCCGCGGCCCGAACGAGCTCGCGCCCACCTTCCGCACCCGGGTGTGGATCGGCGGATCCATGAACAGGATGTGCTTGCTCATCGGACCGTTGCGGTCCTGGTTCCCCAGCGGCAGGAACGCTCCCGGGACCGAGCTGAAGGCCTCCGGGTCGCGCTCGATGTCCACCACGTCCACGTACCTGGTGACCACCCAGAACCCGTCGTTGTACGTCCCGAACGGGGTGGGGTGCCACGGCAGCCCGGGCTGTGCTCGGATCGCATCGAACGCCTCGTGCGGGACTCCACTGACGAACGTCTGCGGGTTCGTCAGGTCCGGCATGTCGACGGTGAGACTCATGTCGTCGCCCTTCGCGATGATCAGATCTGCGTGTTCCGGACTGCCGGTCAGGCGGTGACGGGGGTCTTCCCCGCGATGATGTCGAGCATCCCGATCGGGTTGCAGTAGTCGCGCCAGACGGCGATCCTGCCGTCGGCGTCGAACTCGGTGATCCCGCAGATCGGGATCGAGATGACGATGCTGCCGTCCTTGCGCAGGATGTGGTCGATGCGCTCGTGGTAGACCTTGTTGCCGTCCTCGGTCACGTTCAGCATCTCGACCCGGATGCATTCCATGGCGAGTGCCGAGTCGCGGGACGGCAGCAGGACCTTCTCGATCGACTCGTCGATCCCGTGCACCAGTGGGAGCGCGTCGGCGTTCCACCATTCGGTGTTCTCGGCGAAGATCTCGCGGAACGACTCGACCATCGTGTCGAAGTCGGTTCCCCACTTGTCGAAGAACGCGACGAGTCGGTCGGCGTTCGGGCCCTCAGTCATGGACGTGCTCCTCACGGCGTTGTGCTGTTGAGCGTTCTGCAGTGCCAAACCGAATTCCGTATACCGTAGCCAGTATCAAGGCGTGCCGCAACGGGCCGGTGGGCTCGATGCGGGGGGTTCCTGGGCCGCTCAGCGGCGGTCGCGGATGAAGGTGCCCTTCGGGTCGAACGCGTTGAGGACGGCCAGCTCCACCGGGGTTGCCGGAGGCTCGCGGACGAGGTCGGTGGACACGTCGACCGCCCATCCGGTCGCGTCGCGGATTCTGGCGACGGCCCGTTCGATGTCCTCCCCCGCCGCGGGGAGCAAGGCCGTCACGACGAACTCCGCCGCTGGCTCCGCGCGCTCCAGGACGCACAGGTCCGTCACGATCGTCCGGACGCGGCTGCCGGGAGAGGTCACGTACGGCACGTGCGACACCAGCCTGCCCCTGCGGTGCGCGACGATCACGATGACCTCGTCCGCGCCGGACAGGACGTCGTTGGCGCCGCCGGATCCGACGAGGAAGCCGCCGTCGTCGCCGTAGGTGGAGTTGACCGCGCCCGTGCGGGCGATCTGACCGGCGCCGACCACCCCCAGCGAGCGCGTGCCCGGGCCGGACACGTAGGTGCCCAGCACCCCCATGACGTCGGTCAGCAGCTTGTTGGTGGGCACGTTCTGGCCGGCGAAGATGAACGGCTCCCCCGGCAGCGGGGAGTAGCCGAACAGGCCGATCTCCGCCATCAGCTCGATGTCGACCCCGCCGTCACGCAACGAGCGGACGCCGAGCCATGCCGCCAGGTTCGCCAACCCGACACCGGCGAGGACCGCCTGGTGGCCGGCCCGGCGCACGGCGGCCTCGATCCGTCGGGCCGTCACGACCACCTGGTCCTCGAGCGGGCTGGCCGGAGCCGGCTGCTCGGGCACGGGCACCCGTAGCGCGGATGTTCTTCCTTCGGAGCGCAGCAGGGCCTTCAGTCGCTGATCGCCGAGTTTGCGCAGGTAGCCATCGTGGGAGCCGGTGCCGGTGAGCCAGTCGCCGATGAACTCGCGGAAGGCCGCCGGTGTCTTCGACGCGGCGAGCACGTCCGCCATGAACCGGTCGTCCTCGGTGTAGCTCGCCACCTCGGGGACACCGGGGTTGTTGAACCCGTACGGGTGGGCGCCGTACGGGGCGAGGCACACCGCCCGGACCGCGTGCCCCGGGATGCGGGTGAGCGAGTTCAGGGCGCGCAGCTCGGCCGTGCTGATGATCCGTTCCACCGTCGCGATCACGCCCCGCCGTGCGGCGAGCGCGCCGACCTGCCCCTCGCCGTACGGCGCTGCCAGTATCACGTTGCCGTTCGGGTCGGCCGCCGCGCCGTGCAGCAGCACGACGTCCGGGCGCAGGGCGCTGACCAGGCTGGTCGGCGGATCGGAGCCGGGCAGGTCGACGAGCTCTCCGCGTACCGCCGCCTCCGCACCCATGGTGCTGTCGCGCATGGACCGCACCGGGAAGTGCGACACGCCGAGCGCCCCCGCGGTCAGGCGCGCGATCAGCGCCCACAGCGACCAGTGCTCGATCGTCACGTCGCCCGCCGCGACGGCCCGTCCCAGCGCCGGGTTCGGCCGCGCGACCGGGTAGTTCTCGCCCGCGAAGGAGGCGATCACCGTGTCGACCACGCCGAGCTCGACCAGCGCGTGCTGGATGTTGACCAGGCCCGCCGACACCACCGTCAGGTGCGGATCCGTCCCTGCGAACCGCCGCACGAGCTGCTGGATCGCCGCGTTCGGACGCGCGTCGGAGTACGCCAGATGCACCACGTCGCCCGGCTGGACGAAGGTCTCGACGGCCGCGGCGAGAGACATGATCTTCGAAGCGCCCTCCTCGGCGGGCGGCTCGAAGTCGATCACGACGTCATCGTCAATCCACCGCTGACACTCAGTGTCTGGCCGGTGATGTAGCTGGCGCCGTCGGAGGCGAGGAACACGATCGCCGCCGCCTGCTCCTCGGCGGTGCCCATGCGCTTCAGCGGCACGGCGCGAATCATCTTGTCGATGACGTGCTGGTCGGACTGCGCGCGCAGGAGCGGGGTGTCGGTCGGGCCCGGTGAGATCGCGTTGATGCGGATGTTGTCGCGGGCGGTCTCGCGAGCCAATGACTTGACGAAGCCGATGACACCCGCCTTCGCTGCCGCGTACACCGTCTCCCCCATCGTGCCGACCTTGCCGGCATCCGAGCTGGTCAGCACGATCGAGCCCGACTTCTGCGGGCTCATCACGCGCAGCGCGGCCTTGCAGAGGAAGATCGATCCCATGAGGTTGATGTCGATGATCCGCCGCCAGTAGGCCGCGTCCTCATCGGCGAAGAAGGTGGTGTCCGACCACCCGACCGTGCTCGCGACGCTGTCGATCCGGCCGTGCTGGAGGTGCGCGGCCTCGATCATCGCGTCCGTCTGCTGCTGGTCGGTGAGGTCGCAGACGTGCTGGGTCGGCTCCGCGCCGAGTGCGACCAGCTGCTCGGCCGTCTCGGCCAACCCGTTCTTGTCGATGTCGGCGAGTGCCACCCGGGCGCCCTGCGCGACGAGCAGCTGGGCAGTGGCGCGACCGATGCCGCTCCCGGCACCGACCACGACCGCGACCTTGCCGTCGAAACTCATCTGGTCCCCTTCGCTATTTCCGGAACTTCCCGAAGTCCGGGCTCCGCTTCTGCAGGAACGCCTGGGTCCCCTCGTGGAACTCTTCGGTACCGTGGATGAAGTTGATCATCTGCTGACCGTGTTGGACCGACGACCACAGCTGGTCGGTCTCGAAGTTCAGCGAGATCTTGGCGACCCGCAGGGCCTGCGGGCTCAGTGACAGCAGTCGCTCGCACCAGGCGTCGACGGCGGCGTCGAGCTCGGCGGCCGGGACGCACTTGTTGATCAGGCCGATCTCGACGGCCTCCGGTGCCGGGATCTGCTCGCAGAGCATGACGATCTCGCGGGCGCGCCGCTCGCCGACGATGCGCGGCAGCAGCTGGGTACCCCACCACACGGGGACGCTGCCCATCTTCGGGCCGGCCTGGCCGAACTTCGAGTCGTCCGAGGCGATGGTGAGATCGCAGAGCATCTGCAGCTCGTTGCCGCCGCCCACGGCGTAGCCGCGCACCCGGGCGATGACGGGCTTGCCGCAGCCCCGCATGATCAGCGACAGGTTGCTTGTTCGCCGGTTCATCCGGGCCGCGCCCGCGGGGTCGGAGGCGTCCTCCCACGAGATGTCTCCGCCTGAGCAGAACGCCTTCTCCCCTGCCCCGGTGAGCACGATGACGCCGACCGTGCGGTCGGCCTCGGCCGCGCTGAAGGCGGTGATGAGGTCGTCCAGCGTCTCCTCGCGGAACGCGTTGTACTTCTCCGGTCGGTTGATCGTGATCCGCGCGACGCCGTCGCTGACGTCGTAGATCACGTCGGTCAGATCCATGCGGTCGGGTCCTTGCTGTTGCAGGGATGGGCTGTTGCAGGAATGGAGGGGTCAGAACTCGGGTGTGACCCTGGCACTGAAGGCCGCCAGCCCCACCTGGACGTCCCGTGAGGCCATGTGTTCGAGGACGAGCGGGCGCTCGAGGGCGATGGCGTCCGCAAGCGTGCGCTCGCGCCCGACGTGCAGCGCCTGCTTGATGGCGGTGGTCCCGCCGCGGCTCTTGCGGGCCAGGGTCGCTGCCATCCGGTGGGCCTCGGCGGCAACGTCGTCCTCGGCGACCACGCGGTTGGCCAACCCGAGCGCGACCGCTTCCGCGGCAGTGATTGCCTCGCCGGTCATGAGCATCCAGGCAGCGGCCCGCCGGCCGACCAGCCGCGGCAGCCGCTGCGTCGAGCCGCCCGCGGGGAACAGCCCGTAGTTCGCGTGCTGGTCGCCGATCCGGGTGCGGTCGCCGACGACGGCCAGGTCGCAGACCTGCATCAGCTCGAACCCGCCTGCGAAGGCGAACCCGTGGACGGCGGCGATGATGGGCAACGGGCTGGTCTCGAGGGCGACGAGGCTGGCGTGCCAGTAGTCGAGGAACGCGCTGAACCGGTGTGGGACGCGGACCAGGTCCGCCACCTCGGCGAGGTCGCCGCCGGCGGAGAAGCAGCGACCCTCGCCGCGCATCACCACCGCGCGCACCTCCGCCCGCTGCTCCAGGCCGGCCAGCGCGGCTCGAATCCCGGCCAGCACGTCCGAGTTGATGGCGTTCAGCTTGTCGGGGCGGGCGATCAGGATCTCGCCGATGCGCCCGGTGGCGTCCACCCGGACGGTGCCGTGCGACGCGCTCTCGACCTCGCCGCTGAGGGACTCCGTCACGATGCTCGCGAGCTCGGTCATCGCGCGAGGTCCCCGAAGTAGGAGCGGGCGATCAACATCCGCAGGATCTGGTTGGTGCCTTCGTAGATCTGCCCGATCTTCGCGTCCCGCAGGAACATCTCCACCGGGAAGTCGCTGACGTAGCCGGCGCCCCCGTGCACCTGGATCGCGTCCGATGCGACCTGCATCGCGATGTCGGACGCGTAGGTCTTCGCCACCGCGGCCAGCGTCGACGCCTCCGGATCACCGGAGACGAACGCCTGCATCGCGTCGTACAGCGTGGAGCGCGCGGTGTGCACGGCGATGGACATGTCGGCGACCATGAACTGCACGCCCTGGTAGCCGGCTATCTCCCGGCCGAACTGGGTGCGGGTGGTCGCGTAGGCGACCGCGGCGTCCATCGCGCCTTGCGCGATGCCCAGGCACATCGCCGCCACGCCGAGGCGGCCCTCGTCGAAGCCGCGCATCAGGTGCCGGAAGCCCCGGTCGAGCGTGCCGACGAGATGATCGGCCGGGATCCGCACGTCGTCGAAGGCCATCTCGGCCGTCGCCGAGCCGTGCAAGCCCATCTTCCGTTCCCACCGCGTGGCAGCCACCCCGGCCCGGTCGGCTTCCACGAAGAACAACGACAACCCCCGCGATCCCGGGCCGCCTGTGCGCGCCAGGACCGTGTAGAAGTCGGCGAAGCCGCCGTTGGTGATGAAGCGCTTGGTCCCCGAGAGCACCCAATCGCTGCCGTCCTTGCGGGCGCGGGTGGTGATCGAGCTGAGGTCGGATCCGTGGTCGGGCTCGGTCACGGCGATGGCGCCCAGTCGGGTGCCTTCCGCGGCATCGGCGAGCAGTGGTCGGACCCACTCCGCCTCGTCCGGCCCGGTCGCGTTGAGCGCGATCAGCTTGGTGGCCAGCCAGTGCGCGGTGAGGTAGGTGCACGCGCTGGGATACACCCGCGCCAGCTCCTCGAGCACCATCACCTGGTGCCGGACATCGCCCTCGGCACCGCCGTAGGCCTCCGGCACCACGATGCCGAAGAAGCCCGCCGACTCCAGGACGACCCGGATCGCGGAGCTGAACGTGCCCGCAACCTCGGTCTCCTCGACCAGCGGCCCGATCTTCTCCGTGGCCACGGTCCGGGTCATGGCCGCCAGATCGACGAACTCCTCCGGCAGGTCGGATCTACGCATGTCGACCTCCGTCAGCGTTGACGAACACCGGGGCGAGCACCGGACGGACCCCGATCTCGCGAAGTTGCATCTCCACCCGCTGTCCGTGGGTAGGAGCATCCTCCCCGTCCGCGCGCGCGATCTGCGCGAACAGCCGCACGCCCTCGTCCAGGTCGATGTAGCCGGCCCAGAACGGCTCGTCGAAGCCCCCCGGCGGCACCCCGACGAACACCGCCTCGTAGATGACGCCGGTGCCGGCGAGCTGCACCGGGTCGTTGGGCAGGCCGTCGTTGACGCAGAACTCCCGTCTGGGGAAGCGCACGTCGCCGCACTCCGGGCAGCGGCTGGCCGCGATCCGCAGCTCGCCGCTCCCGTCCGGCTCCAGCACCGACCGGCCGAGGGACTCGATCCCGACCTCGATCATGCGACGGCGTCCGGTCGGGAGAGGATCGTGACGCCCGAGGTGGCGAAGTCGCCGTCGTGGAAGCCCCCGGAAATGTGCGCGAGCGCGGTGCTGGCACCCACGACCTGCCGGCTGCCGGAGCGCCCCCGCAGCTGGTCGCACAGCTCCACGATCTGGGCCACACCGGTGGCGCCGAGCGGGTGCCCCCGGTTGAGCAGGCCGCCGCCGGTGTTGACCGGGATCCGGCCGCCGATCGCGGTTTCCCCTGCCTCGACGAGCTTGCCGCCCATGCCGGGCTCGCAGAATCCGAGATCCTCGTAATGCAGGATCTCCGCGACCGAGAACGAGTCGTGCACCTCGGCGACATCGATGTCGCTCGGCCCGACGCCGGCCTGCTCGTACGCCTTGGTCGAGGTCGCGCGGTCGAGCGCGAACGAGGTCATGTTCCGGTCCTGCTTGCGGTAGAAGCCCGAGCCGACCACGGACGCATCGATGCGCACTTCCGGCACCAACCCGAGCCGCTCTGCGCCGGCCTCGCTGACCAGCACGACCGCGGCTGCACCGTCCCCGGTGGGACAGCAGTCGAGCAGGTTGAGCGGTGCCACGATCGTCTTCGAGTTGAGGACGTCGTCGAGGGTGATCGGATCGCGGTACTGGGCCTTCGGGTTGTCGGCCGCGGCCCGCCGGTTCTTCACCGCGACCGCGGCGATCTGCTCGCGGGTGGTCTCGTACTCCGCCATGTGCCGGCGCGCGGCCATCGCGTAGTAGGCAGGCGGGGAGAAGCCCTGCTCACCTTCGAGGACCATGCCGTCGGAGGTCAGCGGGCGTCCCCGTCCCTTCCGCGAGGACATCTTCTCCACCCCCAACACCAGCGCGACGTCGTGCCCACCCGAAGTGATCGCGAGGTGCGCCACGTTGAGCGCCATCGCACCCGAGGCGCAGAACGCCTTCTCGTTGTAGACCGCGACACCTTCGATGCCCAGCTCCCAGCCGATGTACTGGCCGACCCCGCTCTCTCGGCCGTGCTGGGTGCCGCTGCGGGCGCAGCCGCAGGTCACGACGTCGACGTCACGGGCGGTCAGGCCGGCATCGGCAAGCGCCGCGGCACCGGCTTCCCGGCCCAGCGAGCCGAGCGAGGCATCGGCGAACTTGCCGAAGGCCGTGATTCCGGTGCCCGCGACATAGATGGTGCGCGTCATGGACCGTCAACCCCTCTCATGAGCCGGCCATCGCTGAGTGCGCCTGGGCCAACTCCTTGCGGGCCCGCATGTGGTCGCGAGGGGCGTTCACCGACTCGCAACCGATCAGTGCGTCGCCGCGGTAGCAGAAGACCGAGAAATGGTCAGCGCCCGTCTCGACCTGCTCGATCCGGTCGGCACCGCTCGTCAGCCCGGCGATCTGCAGCTTCCGACCGAGCTGCTCGGTCCAGAACCACGGCACGGCATCGAACGCCTTGCCCCCGGCTCCGGCGATGCGTCCGGCCAGGAACCTCCCCTGGTCGGTGGCGTTCTGCACGGACTCGAGCCGCACGGTCGGCTGGTCGATCGCGTAGCGCGTCCGGAAGCGGGCGCAATCGCCGATGGCGGAGATATGCGCGACGCTGGTGCGGAGCTCGGGGTCGACCACGATCCCGTGGTCGACGGCGATCCCCGCCTCCGCGGCGAGCGTGTCGTTCGGGACCGATCCCACACCCATCACCACGAGATCCGCCCGGTGCTGTCTGCCATCGGCTGTGACCACCGCCCGTACCCCGGTCCGGTCACCCTCGATCGCGGTGACCGCCGACGAGAGGACGATCTCGACACCCTGCGAGCGGTGCACCCGCTCGAAGTACCTCGACATCGGCTCGGTGACCGCCCGTGCCATCAGCCGGTCGGCCGCCTCGAAGACCGTGACCTGCTTGCCTGCCGTGACTGCTATAGCCGCGGTTTCCAGCCCGATGAACCCGCCGCCGAGCACCACGAGGTGCTCGGCGCCCGCCAGGCGGCTCCGCAGCGTCGCGGCATCCGTGGCCGTCGCCAGCGTCAGGACGCCGCCCAGCTGTGAGCCCGGGATCGGCAGCACCCGGGGACGGGATCCAGTAGCCAGGACCAGCTCGTCGTACTCGATGGTCGGGCCGCCGTCGAGCTGGAGCTCGCGCGCGTCGGCGTCGATCGCATCGACCCGCACGCCGCCGACCAGCTGAATGTCCTGGGACCGGTAGAACGACTGCGGCCGGAAGTGGCCGTCGTCGAGCTCCTGCTTGCCCGCCAGGAACTCCTTGCTCAGCGGTGGGCGCTGGTAGGGCAGCCCCGTCTGCCCGTCGACCAACACGACCTCGCCGGCCCACCGCACGGAGCGGAGGAAGAGCGCGGTGTGGAAGCCCGCGTGGCCGGCTCCCACCACGACGATCCGCGGCGTGCTCACCAGACCTGCTCTTCCGGGACGCCGAGCTCGATCCCGTCGAGTTCGTCGGTCACCTCGATCTGGCAGGAGAGCCTGCTGTTCGTCTTCCGCCCGGCGGCGGCTTCCTCGAGCATCGCGTCCTCGTCCTCGGACACCGGCGGGAGCCGATCGAGGTAGTCCGCACGGACGTAGACGTGGCACGTCGCGCACATCGCCTGCCCGCCGCACTCACCGAGGATCCCCGAGACCCCGTTGGACTGGGCCGCGAGCATCACCGACTTGCCGGTCCCCAGGTCGAGCGCGTCGCGGGAGCCGTCCGCCTGGATGAACGTCACTCGTGCCATCTGCCCCTGACCTCTCCCGTCACACCCCGGTTCCACCGAGTTGACAATTTATGGATACCGTATCCGTAATCAAGGCACGACGCAATGCCGCCGCCTGCTACGGGCTCGCGCGTCTACGCCGTCATTCGAACTGCACGCCGAACGCGATCAGGTGCTCGACGAGCCCCTGACCGGACTCGACGACGTGGTTGCGCATCAGGTCACCGGCCGCCTCGTGCGCCCCGGCCCGCATGGCCCCGAGGATCGCCCTGTGCTGGGCGTTCGACTTCGAGTTCCACTCCGGTAGCTGGGCCAGGAAGTCACGCGGCAGGTCGAGGGAGACCTTGCGGATGGCCACGAGCAGCTTGCGGGAGCCCGACAGGCGGTTGATCTTCCGATGGAACTGCCAGTTCAGCTCCACCATCTGGTCCTGCCGGCCGGCGGCCGCCGCCGCCACCATGAGCCCGTCCAGCTCGTCCAGCTCGTCCAGGTCCTCCTCGCTCGCCTTGCGGGAGGCCCGCTCGGTGGCCATGCCGGTCAGCGCGCCCTCTATGGCGAACGCGTCGATCATGTCCTCTTTGCTCAGCGGAGCGACGATGATGTGCCGCGCGCTGTCGACGACCATCAGGCCTTCCTGGACCAGGCCGCGCAGCGCGTCGCGGACGGGCATCCGGCTCGTGCCGAACCGTTCGCAGAGCTCCTGCTGGGAGATCTTCGTGCCCGGGACCAGCCGTCCCAGCAGCACATCTCGCCGGAGGACATCGGCGATCTGAGACCCGAGCGGACTCCCCCGATCCACCTTGCCCGTCGCTTCTGTGACACCAGCGGACATCGCTGACAAGCTCCTCGCCTCGACGCGCCCCTGCACGTACCGACAGAATGTATACCAAATCCGAGTTGGTGCGATCGAGCTAGCCCCGCCACTCATCCACCCGGCGGAGCACTGCCCGCCAACCGCTCCCGGATCTGCCTGCTCTGGGCGATACCGGCATCGATGTACTGCAGGTCCGAGCCGACCGTGACGATCTGCGCCCCTCGGGACATCCACAGCGCCGCGGCCTTCTCCGAGCCGGTGAAGGCGCCGAACGGTAGACCCGCGCTCTTGGCGGCATCAGCCACCCGCTGTGCGGCCGCGTCGACCTCCGTGCTGCCCATGTCGTGCAGGTGGCCGAGCGAGACGGCGAGATCGGCCGTGCCGACGAAGACCGCTGCGAGGCCGGGGACCCGGACGATGTCCCGGATCGCCCCCACACCGTCGCTGCTCTCGATCATCGCGACGACGACGGTCTCGTCGTTCGCGCGCCGGAGGTAGTCCGCCCGATCTCCGTGCAGCCTGCTCGCCCGTCGGGGACCGAACCCACGGCCACCGTCCGGGGCATAGCGCGCCGCCCGAACAGCAGCCTCCGCATCGGCCACGGATCGGATGCCGGGCACCAGCACGCCTTCCGCGCCCAGGTCGAGGGCCTGGCCGATGAGGACGGGGTCGTTGGTTGCGACCCGCACGATGATCGTCGACGGGCTGGGGTACAGCGCGGTCAGGAGGCCGTGCAGCTGATGCACGCTGATCGCGGAGTGCTCGGTGTCGACGACCAGGGCATCGGCGCCGGCGGCCCCCATGACCTCGGCGACGAACAGGTCCGGGATGGTGATGAAGCTGGCCACGACGACGCCGCCGCGCCGCAGTGTCGCCAGCATCGCGTTGCTGCGCATGCCTCGCCCCCTCGTGGTCAGACGTGCTCCGGGTCGAGCCGGACATCCAGCAGCACGGGCCCGGCGGTGAAGTCGAGCTCCCCCAACGCGGCGTCGAGCTCCTTCGCGTTCCGCACGGTGGCGCCCTGCGCACCGATCGCCCTGGCGATCGGTCCGAAGTCCGGCCAAGGCAGCAAGGAGATATCGGCGTCCAGCTGCCGGTTCCGCAGCTGCACGTACTCGGCACCGTAGGCGCCGTCGTTGAGCAGCAGCACGATGATGCGACGGCCCAGCGTGACGGCGTTGACCAGGTCGGACAAGCCGCCGAGGGCAAATCCACCGTCGCCGATCGCCACCAGCACCGGCCGGTCGGGCTCGGCGTAGGACGCGCCGATCGCCGTCGACATCCCGAGGCCGATGGCCCCGAAGTTGACCGCATGGGCGTATAGCCGCGGATGCTCGACGTGCAGCGCGGTGAACGCGCTCAGGATGAACCGGCCGTTGTCCGTCACGACGACCCGATCGGCCGGGACCACCTCGTCGACCCGGCGGAGCGCGGTGCGGATGTCGACGGAGCTGTCGGTCCCGCGATCCGCGAGCACGGGACCTGGGCGCCGACCGGCCGCCAGCTTGGCGACCGCCTCGGCGACGAACCCGGTCGGCGGCACCTCTGCCTCGTCGAGCAGCGCGATGAGCGCCTCCGCGGTCGCCGCTGCGTCGCCCCACACCACGACCGTCGCCGGGCTGAACCGGTTCAAGCGGGAGGGATCGGCGTCGACGTGCACGACGGCCTTCCCCGTCAGCAGGGCGCCCTCGCCCGCGGTCCAGGCGTTGAGGCCGCAACCGAACGCGACCACGCAGTCGGCCTGCAGGATCAGGTCGTTGGCGACGTCGTCGCTCAGCGAGCCGAAGATGCCGAGATCGTGCGGCTCGCCCGCGAAGAGGTCCTTGCCGCGCAGGGTCGTCGCGACGGGGGCACCGATGCGGGAGGCGAGCGCGAGGATCTGCGGTGCTGCGCCCGACGTCGCGACGCCTCGCCCCGCGAGCAGCACCGGCCGCCGTGCCGAGGCGACCACGCCGACGGCGTCCTCGACCGCACTGTCCGCGGGTGCTGGTGCGACGGTCGCCGTGGACTCGACGACGAGGGGCACGTAATCGATCTCGTCCCACTGGAGATCGACCGGGACGTTGACCACCACCGGCAGCCGCTCCCGCACCGTCAGGCGGATCGCGGCGGCGAGGTCCGCGACCGCGCTCGCCGCGGAGCGGACCTGCACGAACCGCGCGCCCGCGGCCAACGCCACCTCGCGCTGCTCGATCGCCTGGATGTGGTCATGTTTCGACACCGGCGTGTCGCCGGCGACCAGCAGCAACGGCGAGCGCGCACGTTCGGCCTCGACCAGCGCGGTGACCGTGTTCGTCAGCCCCGGTCCGTGCGTCACGGTGGCGACGCCCAGCTTGCCCGACACCTGGGCGTACCCGAGGGCTGCGACCACGGCGCCGCCCTCGGTCGGCATGCCGATGTACTCCGCCCCGGAGAGCTCGGCGAAGGCATGCACGATGTGCAGGTTGGCGTCGCCGAGCACCCCGAACAGATGGCGGACGTCGTTGTCGTGAAGAGCCTGGGCGAGCGCCCGGTGTACGTGCATCACCATCTCACCTCAGAGCTTGTCGATGACCTCGTCGGCCGTGCCCAGCTCACCGAGGTTGGGGAAGACCCGCTCGATGCTGTTCGCGTGCGCCTCGGGGTTCAGATCACCGATGGCATCGGCGACCACGACGACGTGGAGGCCCCGGTCGTAGGCCGCGCGCGCGGTCGACTCGACGGCGTAGCTGGTCGTGACGCCGGTGAGCACGATCTGCTCGACGTTCAGCTTCGCCAGCAGCTCGGCCAGGCGGTCGTCGTGGAAAGCACCCCAGGCGTACTTGACGAACAGGTGGTCCGCCGGCTGCACCGCCAGCTCGGGCAGCGGTTCCGCCCAGTTGCCCGGCAGCTCGCCGCCTCCCGGGGCGTTCTGCACGCGGCTGGCAGAGCCGCCGCCGACCGTCACCCAGACGACGGGCAGGTCCTTGGCCCGGAAGGCGTCGGCCAGTGCCACCGAACGACCGACGATGTTCGCCACGGTGTGTGGCACCGACGGCAGCCCGCCGGTGGCGACCTGCAGGTCGAGCACGATGAGAGCGGCCTTCTCGATGACGGAAACCGGCATCAGCGATCCTTTCGGCAGGTGGGTCCGGTCACGCGTCGAAGACGACTTCGGCGTCGTACCAGCTGTGTCGCAGCACGTGCACGACCGGCGTGGGCTCCTTGAGGACCCGCACCGACGAGAACCGGTCGAGCAGCTTGGTCAGCACGATCCGCATCTGGATGCGGACCAGCTGCGAAGCGATGCAGGTGTGCGGCCCGAACCCGAACGCGACGTGCTGCTGGGCGTTGGCGCGGTCGACGTCGTAGGTGAACGGGTCGGCGAACGCTTCCTCGTCGAAGTTCCCGGCCGCGTAGAGCAGGAAGACCCGCTGGCCGGCCTTGATCTGCTGACCGCGGATCTCGGTGTCCCGCAGCGCGGTCCGCACGAACGAGCGCGCCGGCGTGGTCCAGCGGAGCGACTCCTCGATGGCCGTGTTGAGCAGCGCCCGGTCGTTCTTCACCCGGGTCATCTGGTCGGGGAACTCGGCGAACGCGAGGACGGTGCCGGTGAGCAGCGCACGGGTCGTGTCGCTGCCGGCGGCGAGCACGGTCGTGCAGTACGTCAGGATGTTCGACTCGGAGACGGGCTCGCCGTCGAGCGTCGCGTTGAGCATGTCGGACACGAGGCCCGTCCCCGGCTTGCCGCGCCGCTCCGCGCACTCGCGGGCGAACACCTCGTTCATGGAGGCGAAGGTCCGCTTCGCCTCCTCGATCTCCTCGAGCGTGTCGACCGAGTTCATCGCCTCCAGCGCATCGCTCCAGCGCTTGACGGTCGCGACGTCCTGGCCCTCGATGCCGAGCAGCCGGGTCGCGATCATGATCGGGAGCTGGTCGGCGAACTCCGCGACGAAGTCCACCGGACGGCCGGGCTCGATCCCGTCCAGCAGCTCGTCGACGAACTCCTCGATGACCGATCGCATCGTGGCCAGGTTCCGGGCCCCGAAGGCCCCCGAGATGAGGCCACGGAGGGTGCGATGCCGGGGCGGGTCGGCGAACGCGAAGTGCTCGGCGTCAGCCGGGAAGAAGCCGTCGAAGACCGATGTGCCGCCGGTCGACTCCTTCATCATGCGCAGGTCGTTCAGGAACAACCCGTGGCCGGACGAGAAGACATCGGCCTGCCGGCCGGCCTCCCGGATGTCGTCGAGCTTGGTCAGGATGAAGATGTCGAGCGGCTCGTAGTAGTGGACCGGGTCTTCTCGCTGCAGGCGTCCGTACACGGGCCACGGATCGTCGGCGTAGAACTGCGGGTCCTCGAAGGGGATCTGCTCCAGCGCTTTCGTCATGTCATCTGCCTCGTCTCTGAGCCATGTCTCGGGGCGATCACAGCGGTGGGCCGGCCAGCTGGCCGCCGTCGACGAAGAACGCCGAACCGGTGGCGTAGCTGCTGTCGTCCGATGCCAGGTAGACCGCGGCCCCGGTGATCTCGTGCGGTTGCGCGATCCGCGGGATCGGCAGGCGTCCGTAGAAGGCGTCCTGGTCGAGGCCGTCGAAGATCGGGCCCTGGCTCATCGCGGTCTCCACCCCGCCGGGGTGCACGGAGTTGACCCGGATCCCGAACGGGCCCAGCTCGAGCGCCGCCGACTTCGCCAACGACATGTTCGCGGCCTTGCTCGCCATGTAGGCGGCCAGCCCGGCCGCCCCGATGACCGCGGCCGTCGACGACATGATGATCACCGACCCGCCCCCGCGCTCGCGCATGCTGGGGAGCGTCGCCTGCATCCCGTACACCGAACCCAGGACGTTGACGTCGAAGCTCGTGCGGTACGCGGAGCCGTCGGTGTCGGCGATCGAGTCGGCCAGCATCACCCCGGCGTTGTTGACCAGCACGTTCGGCGGGCCGTACGTGCTGCGGCAGTGCTCGACGACCCGCTTCCAGTCCGCCCGCTCGCGCACGTCGAGATGGGCCCCGACCAGGCCGTCGGCCTCGGCCTTCGCCAGCTCGTCGTCGAGCAGGTCGCCGATCACTACCTTCGCGCCCTCGAGGGCGAAGCGGTCCGCGATCGCCCGGCCGATGCCCCGGGCGCCGCCGCTGACGATCGCGACCTTTCCCGCCAACCTGCCGAGCAGTTCGGTCGGATCACTCATCTCCACGACCTCCTCGGCTCACTTCGAAATCGACCACGGTCCGGCTCTGCACCCACGGCGCCAGCAGGCTCGTCAGCTCGACGTGGGCGGGGTGTGCGACGTAGTCGGCGTAGGCAGACCGGTCATCGAGGTCGACCACGATCGCGAAGTCGCTGCTCCCCGGGGTGACTCCCGCATCGCGGCCGCAGACGGCAGCCACGACGCCCGGGATCCGCGCCGGCAACCCCGTGGTGGCCTGCACGATCGAAACGATCTCCACGTCCCCGACAGCCGGTGCGAACTCGATCAACACTGCATGCCGGAACATGCTGCCTCCCACGTTGGTGGCCACGAATTATGGATACCGTATCCGACAATCAGTCTGTCGGGAAGAGGAGATCCGGGCCCACCGAGGCGACCGTCGGTCGACCGGACAGCGCCATCGCCATGTCGAGCTCGGTCCGGAAGACGTCGATGACGCCGCGGACGCCCGCGCTCCCGCCCGCCGCCAGCCCCCACCAGTACGGGCGGCCGACCAGCATGGCCCGCGCGCCCAGCGCGAGTGCCTTGAGGATGTCGGTGCCCCGGCGGATCCCGCCGTCGACGAGCACCTCGGTCTGTCCACCGACCGCGTCGACGATCCGTGGGAGCACCTCGATGGTCGCCGGGGTGTGGTCCAGCTGGCGACCGCCGTGGTTCGACACGACGATCGCGTCGGCTCCGGCCCGTACCGCTTCCCGGGCGTCGGCGACGGTCAGGACGCCCTTGACCACGAGCGGGCCCGGCCAGGCGCGCCGCAGCCAGTCCAGCTCGTCCCAGGTCGCGCCCGGGTTGGTGAGCTCCTCGTTCACCCACTTCATCAGCGCCATCCCCTTGGAGTCGGGGACGAGGTCCTTGAAGTTGACGAAGGTGATCTCCGGGCCGCGCAGCAGGTGCGTCACCCAGCGCGGATGCCGTGCCCCTTGATAGACGTTGGCGGGCGTGATCCGCGGCGGGATGCTCATCCCGTTGCGGATGTCGCGTTCCCGCCGGCCCAGCAGCGGCACGTCGACGGTCACGACGAGCGTCGAGTAGCCGACCGCGGACGCCCGCTTGATGACGTGCTCGAGCGCCCCGCGATCCCGCCACGGATAGATCTGCAGCCAGAGGTCACCGGACCCGGCCGCCGCGATCTCCTCCACGGTGAACGCGGTCGAGGCACTCACCACGAACGGGACGCCGGCCCGCCCGGCCGCTTCGGCAACCTCCAGGTCGGCCCGGCGGTGGACCAACCGCTGGAGCCCGGTCGGGCCGAGCAGCAGCGGCATCGGGACCTCGCGTCCGAGCACCGTCGTCGCCATCGACCGGGCACTGACGTCGACCTGCTGGCGGGGATGCAGCTGCAGCCGATCGAGCGCGGACCTGTTGCGATCCATCGTCACCTCGTCGCCGGCGGCGCCGTCGACGTAGTCGAAGATGAACTTCGGCAGCCTCCGCCTGGCTACCTGGCGATAGTCCTCGACGGTCAGCAGGCGGGGCACGGCGCGCTCATTCGTCGGCCGGGGTCTGGGTGACCAGCCCGCTCTTGTCCATGAACAGGTTGAGCCCACCGTCCGCCTCGATCGCCTGCCCGGAGACGAACGACGACTCGTCGCTGCAGAAGAAGAGATGCAGGTAGGCGACCTCGCGCGGGTGGGCCATCGTGCGCAGCCGGCCGCGGCCGCCGTCGATTCCGCCCCGGCGCGTGCGGGCCTCGTTCAGCTCGGCGTCGGTCCAGTGGTAGCTCTCGTCGATGTTGGTGAGCATCCGGCCCGGGCAGACGCAGTTGACGCGGATCCCGTCCATCGCGAGCTCGGCGGCGAAGAACTTCGTCATCGCGACCGCCCCGTGCTTGGACACGGTGTAGCCGCCCAACGTCGTCCCGCCGAGGATGCTCAGCCCGGCGACCGAGGCGGTGGAGGTCATCGCTCCGCCGCCGGCCCGCCGCAGCGCCGGCGCGGCGTACTTGAACGTCCGCCACACCCCGCTGAGGTTGACCTGGATGACCTCGTCGAGCTGTTCCTCGGTCAGGTCCTCGAGCCGGCGCCGGGAGGCGGCGCCGCCGATGCCGGCGTTGGCGACGACGGCATCGAGCTTGCCGAAGGTCTGCTCGGCGTGGGCGACGGCCGCTTCGAGGTCCGCGCTGCGCGTGACGTCGGTGTGCAGGTAGGTCGCCTGGCCGCCCTTGTCCTCGATGGCCTTGACGACGTCGGCGCCGCGGCCCTCGTGCACGTCCGCGACGACGACGTGGGCGCCCTCCTCGGCGAACAGGATGCAGGTCTCCGCACCCAGTCCCGACGCGCCTCCGGTGACGAGGGCGACCCGGTCGGTCATGCGTCCCATGTGCGTATCCCTTCTTCGAGAACCTCGGTGTCACGCGGCGTCGAACAGGACGCGCAGCGGTGTGTACTGGCGGAAGGTCGAGCCGCCCAGCTGCGGCTCGCCCGCGGTCGGGTCGAGCCGGAGGTCGGGGAGCCGCGCGAGCATCTGGAGCAGCGCCTCTTGAAGCACGGCGCGGGCCAGCCCGGCGCCGACACAGGCACCCACGCCGACGCTGAAGGCGAGGTGCTGGCGGGGGTTCGGCCGCTCCAGATCGACGGCATCGGCGTGCTCGTAGCGCGCCTCGTCCCGGTTGCCAGCGGCGATCAGCGCAGCGATCGTGTCGCCGCGGCGGAGATCGCCGCCATCGAACACCGTGTCGTCGCCGACCAGCCTGATCCGCAGGTGGTTGGTCGGTACGAGCCGCAGCGCCTCCTCGACGAACCGCGCGGTCCGCTTCTCGTCCCCGCCGGCGACGACCTCCGCGATCCCGGGGGTGGTCAGCATGAGGAACACGGCGTTGACGAGCTGGACGGCGGTGGTCCCGCTACCGCCGGTGAAGAACGTCCGCAGCAGCCCGTAGAGCTCCTCGTCGCTCCAACCCACCATGGCGTCGTCGTGGATCGCCCGGCTCATCACCGTGTCGTCGGGCTCCTGCCGCCGTCGCTCGAAGAACGGGCGCAGCAACTCGTCGATGCGGTAGGTCCCCTCGAGCGCGGCTTCGGCGAACGGTTCGGCGTCCTCGGGCTTGAGGTAGAGGGAGGCCTTGTAGTGCTCGACGAGGTCGAAGTTGCGCCGCAGCTCGGCCATCCATTCGTCGTCGCGCCACGGCAGTCCGAGGACACCGGCGATGACGCGGTCGGCCAACGGCTCGGCGAAGTCGTGCACCAGGTCGACCGCTCCGGCGCCCGCGAAGCGGTCCAGCAGGAACTGGATCACGTCGGTGACGATGCCGGCCCGGTACTGCCGCAGCGCGGACGGACTGAAGACCTGCAGCCACCACTTGTGGTGCTGGAGCCGGTCCGCGCCGGTCAGGAAGGACGGGGTCGCGACCGTCCGCACGTACTTCGGGTCGGAGACGATCTGCTCGGGCAGCAGGCGCGGGAAGGTCGCCTCGTCGGTCAGGACCTTGCTGACCGACGAGTACGACGCGGCCACCCAGTAGCCGGTCTTCCCCTCGAACGTCACCGCCCCCCGGCCGCGAGCCTTCTCGTAGTACGCGAACGGGCAGCGGCCGTCGACGTCGACGAGGGCGTCCGCTTCGTGTTCAGCCATGGCGTTTGTCTCCCCTGGTCAGACGGTGCGTGCGCGATCCGTGCGGGCGCGGTCACCGGATGCCCGCCAGGCGCGCAGGTGCTCCTCCTCGCTCGCGCGCGCTTCCGCTGCGGATCTGTCCTTGACCGAGTCGTAGCCGCGGATCGTCTCCGGGACGGAGGCGATCCGGACGGCGATCTCGTAGTTCGCGTCGTCGAGGCCCGAGATGAGCTCCGCGACGGTCTGCTCGTACTCCCCGATGCGGCGACGCTCGTCACGGCGATGGCGGGTCATCCCGAACAGGTCCAGCCTCGTGCCGCGGATGCGCCGCATCGGCGCCAGCACGCGGAACGCGGGCTCGACCAGCCACAGGGGGATCTCCCACTTGCGGGCGCGGCCCGTGCTGCGGTCGCGGGAGTTCGCGATCTGCGGGGCGAGGTTCACCCAGACGGTGAAATCGCCCTCGAACTCCGCCCGGAGCCGCTGCTTGAACGCCGGATCGGTGTACATCCGCGCGACCTCGAACTCGTCCTTGTAGGCCATCAGCTTGAAGAGGTAGCGGGCCACTGCACGCGACAGCTCGCCGTCGGGGTGCCCAGCGCGGCGGTCGGCCGTCCGGACCCTGTCGACCACTGCTGCGTAGCGGTTCGCGTAGGCCTGGTCCTGGTAGGCGGTCAGGCGCTCGACCCGGTCCCGCACGATCTCCTCGACGGAGAAATGTTCGTCAGTCACCTGACCGGCACCTGCCACCTCGGCCCGCAACGCCTCCATCGCGGGGTGCTCGGCAGCCAGCAGCCGGCCGATCCGCAGGGCGGCGAGGTTCTTGGCCACGCCGACACCGTTCAGCTCGATGGCCTGCTCCAGCGAACGCGCCTGCACGGGCAGCAGCCCGCGCTGCGCGGCGAAGCCGATCAGGATGACGTTCGAGAAGATCTCGTCGCCCAGCAGCGCGACGGCCAGCTCGTTCGCATCGACGAGGTCGAGCCGGCCGCCGCTGGCCTCCTTGAGCGCGAGGATCATTCCCTCGTCGGCCAGGTCGAGGTTCGGGTCGGCGGCGAACGCGACCGTCGGCTTGACCTCCCGGTTGATCACGGCCTGGGTCACGGCGGGGTCGTAGAGCTCCAGCGTCGACGACGCGGAGGCGACGACGATGTCCCCGCCGATGACGAGGTCAGCGTCGCCTGGGGCGATCCGCGGGGCGAGCTGCGCCGCGGGGCGCGGGCTGATCCGCACGTGGCTCTGCACGCTGCCGTTCTTCTGGGCCATCCCCGTCTCGTTGAGCACCGAGACGAACTTGTCCTCGATGAACGCGGCCCGGCCGACGATCGCACCGATCGTCAGTACGCCGCTCCCGCCGATGCCGCCGACGACGACGTTGTACGTGTCGGTCAGCTCGGAGGGGGCGGTGGCTGCCGGCGGTTCGGGCAGCGCTTCCAGACCGCCGGTGGGCACCACGGTGCGCACCCGGGGGGTGGCGCCGTAGAGCGTGACGAAGCTGGGGCAGTAGCCGTCGACGCAGCTGAAGTCCTTGTTGCAGCTGGACTGGTCGATGCGGCGCTTCCGGCCGAGCGGGGTCTCCAGCGGCTCCACCGAGATGCAGTTGGACACCGCGTTGCAGTCTCCGCAGCCCTCGCAGACGTCCGGGTTGATGTAGGCGCGCTTGTCCGGATCGACGGCCTTGCCCCGCTTGCGCAGCCTCCGCAGCTCCGCCGCGCATTCCTGGTCGTAGATCAGGACCGTGACGCCGGGAACGGCGGCGAGCTCCGTCTCGACCTCGAGGAGCTTCTTGCGGTGTTCGACCCGCACACCGGCCGGCAACGCACCGAGCCCGCGCACCCGCGCCCGGCTCTCCGTGACGACGACGACCTTCCGCGCGCCTTCGGCGAGGACCTGCTGGCAGATGTCCCGGGCGTTCAGCTGTCCGGGGATCTCCTGCCCACCGGTCATCGAGATGAACCCGTTGGCCAGGACCTTGAAGGTGATGTTGACGCCCGCGGTGACCGCGGCCCGCACGGCCATCGACCCGGAGTGCGAGAACGTCCCGTCCCCCATGTTCTGGAACATGTGCTCGCGCCGGGCGAACCGCGACATCCCGATCCACATCGCGCCTTCGCCGCCCATGTGGTGCAGGATCTCGGTCTCGCGGCCCTCCATCGGCCCCATCGCGGCCATCGCGTGGCAGCCCGTCCCGCCCAGGTTCATGGCGCCCTCGGGCACGCGCGTGGAGGTGCTGTGCGGGCAGCCGGAGCAGAAACCCGCGGCGCGCACGAGGCCACCGACCGGCGTGAGGCTGAGCGCCCGCAGCCCGACGGACGGTCCGGCCGCAGGGCGCACCTCGACACCGAACCGGACGAGGCGCTTGCGCAACGCGCCGGCGACGATCTGCGCGTTCAACCCGCTGACCTCGGGGACGAGGCGGGCACCACGCTCGTCGGTCTTGCCGACGATCAGGGGCCGCTCGATCGGTGGGAGGCGGTTGGCGAGGCGGTTCAGCTGGTCCTCGATCACCGGGTGCTTGGCCTCGACCACCAGCACCTCGTCTTGCCCGCGCATGAAGTCCAGCGCGCCCTGCTCCTCCAGCGGCCAGACCAGGCCGACCTTGTAGATCGAGATCCCGGCCGCCGCCGCGCGCTCCTCACTGAGCCCGACGCGGGCCAGCGCATCGAGGACGTCGAGGTAGGCCTTGCCCGCGACGACCACGCCGAGCCGGCGCGGACCGTCGGCACGCAACGCCACCCGGTCCAGCCGGTTGGCACGTGCGAAGCGCTGCACCGCGGGCATGCGCAGGTTCCGGATGTCGTACTCGATGTCGAGCAGCTTCTTGCCGAGCTGGATGGGCGGCGCCCCCGTGCCCTCAGGGGTCGCGATGGTGGGCAAGGCGCCCAGATCGATCGTGCCGGCCGCGTCGACCAGGTCGTTGACCGCGATCATGCCGACCCACAACTTCGCGTAGCGCGACAACGCCCAGCCCTGCAGCCCGAAGTCGAGGAACTCCTGCAGCGAGGACGGACTGAGGATCGGCATGCCCATGTGCATGAACAGCGTCTCGCTCTGCTGCGCCGTGACGGTGCTGCGCGCCTCATGATCGTCGCCGGCCAGTGCGATCGCCCCGCCGTGCTCGGACGTCCCGAAGTAGCTGGCGGTGCGCATCGCGTCGGTCGAGCGCTCGACGCCGGGGCCCTTGCCGTACCAGAGACCGAAGACGCCGTCGAAGCGCGACGGGTTCCCGCCCAGGCCGAGGTTCTGGGTGCCCCAGATCGCCGTCGCGGCGAGGTCCTCGTTGATCGCGGGCTCGAACTCCACCCCGCACGCGGCCAGTCGGGTTCGCTCGCGCCGCAGCAGCGAGTCGAGTCCGGACAGCGGCGAGCCCGGGTATCCCGACACGTATCCAGCAGTACTGAGGCCGGCGTCGGTGTCGCGCTTGCGCTGGATCGCCGGGAGCCGGAGCAGGACGTCGGACCCGGTGAGGTACGCCCGGCCGGACGTGGCGTCCAAGGCGTCGAGCGCATCGTCGTGCTGGTGCCCCTTGGGGGTCGGCATGGTGGTTCAACATCTCCCTGGGTGACGCGTGGTGGGACGTCCTACTCGACGAGGCTGCGGGCCACCTCGCCGAGCGCGGTGAACGGGTGCTCGTCGGGCGGCAGCGGCGGGTTGATGCGGAACATCCGGTTGTGGCAGATGGCCACGGCCAGGTTGCGGTCCGGGTCGGCCCAGCCGATCGAGCCACCGGACCCGTTGCTCGCGAGGACGTGCGGGCTGTCGCCGATGATGGGCTCTGCCGGCGGTGTGGGCCCGCCCAGCCAGAACCCGCCCTGCCCGATCCACGGCACCTGACCGAGCACCTCGTCGTAGTCCTCGGAACGCGGGCGCGGCACGGTGAACGACATGACCTGCTCCTCGTCGAGGAGCCGGACCCCACCGAGCTTCCCGCGGCCCGCCAGCACGGCGAAGAACCGCGCGACCGACGTCGCATTGGCGATCCCGCCCGCCCCGGGCACCACCGCGTCGTAGAAGACGGGGCTGTTCCACTGCGGCCCGGGAGTGATCGACGGCGGCATCGCCAGCTCGCGGTACCTGCTCGGCCGGGGCCGCAGGTTCCCGGCCGTGACCAGCTGGGCGACCCGCTCGTGTCCCGTGCCGCGCATGCCGAGGTGGTAGTCCTCGATGCCGAGTGGTTCGAAGATCTCCTCGGCGACGAAATCGGCGAACGAGCGCTGCTTCACATCCGTGCGCCGGACGATCTCCCCCAGCTGCCAGCCGTAGCTGATCGATGCGTAGGACGTCGTGCCGCGCGGGAACAGCGGCTCCAGCCGGGCCAGGCCCTCGACGCACCAGTCCCAGTCGGCCAGCCGTTCCGGCGTGGTGCCCGGAGGCATCTGGGGCACGCCGGACTGCTGCACCAGCACGTCCCGCACGAGGACGTCACCCTTGCCCGCCTGCGCGAACTCGGGCCAGTAGTCCGCCACCGGGGCATCGAGGTCGACGAGGCCGCGCCGGACCTGAAGGTGCAACGCCGCGGCCGACAACCCCTTCGTCACCGAGAAGATCGGGAAGAGGGTGTCGTCGGTGACCGGCGTCCCGCGGTCGTCGGCAGAGCCGGCCGTGCCGGACAGGGCCAGCTCGCCGTCGACGTACGCGGCGATCTGGACGCCCTGCTCGCCGCGTTCGAGCGCCACCGTCAGCGCGTCGTTCAGCCGATCCTCGATCGTCACGCGGCGGTCTCCTCGTCTCATAGTCGGGCGAACGGCAAAACTGTATACGGGATATAAGAGCCCGACAACCGCTCAGTAACTCTGCCGGGCGAGCACGTCGAGGACGCGGCGGGCGACGAGGTCGAGGAATCGGTGCTTCTTCCCGCTGGCACCCACGCACAACACGTTCTCGACGCCGAGGCCGCGCAGCTCCGCGATCCGGCGAAGCCACTCCTCCGTATCGCCGACGATCCCCGTCCGCTCGATCAGGTAGGCGCGCAAGGCATCGTCGCCATCGAGGAGCCGCCGGTTCGGGTTCGCCGGGTCCGTGCGCAGGTGCGCGTCGAGGTCGTAGCGCTCGGCGAGCCGGCGCACCCCCGGGCGCAGGCGTTCGGGCACCGACTCGATCCCGCCGCCCAGGCCGAGGAACGCGCCCGCCGCAGCGAGGGAGGCGAGCGCGTCGTCGAGCGCCTCGTCCGCAGTCTCGCCGATCGTTGTACGCGCGTACCACCAGATCGGGATGTCGCGCGGATCGCGGCCGGCCAGCCGGGCGCCGTCGGCGATCCACCCCCGCGCCTGCCCGACCAGCTCAGGGGTGAGTCCCGACTCGACGACAACACCGTCGGCGAGCTCCCCTGCCAGGCGCAACGTCCGGGGACCTGACCCGCAGATGACGATCGGAACGGGCGGCGCATCCCATGACAGGCGCAGCCGCTCACCCCGGTGCTGAACCTCGCCGCGGGACCACAGGCCCCTGAGTGCGACCACATGGTCACGGAGCTCGTCGAGCGATGCCCGCGGACGCGCGCGGCCGGTTCCGATGCCGGCAAAGACACGTCCCGGGGCCAGCTCCGCGATCGAGGAGAACGCCGAGGCGACCACCAGGGGATCGCGGTGATGGGGCGTCGTGATCGTCGTCCCGATCCAGCATTCCGACGTCGCGCGCGCCAGCTGGGCGAGCGAGACGAAGGTGTCCCGCATGTGCGCCGGATTGTCACCGACGGACGCGAAGGTGAAACCACCTCTGTCTGCAGCCGCTGCCTGACGAGCAAGGTCGTCGACGCCCACCGAGCTCAGGATCACCCCGATGCCCAGCGAACCGGTCCCACCGCGCGTGATGATCATTCGCGATACCCCTTCCTGACGAGCGCCGCCTTGCGCTGTCGCCACCGTACGGATACGGTATCCAATCTGATAGCGATGGTTCGGCCACACATCCGATCTCGTCCGTCGCCAGCCGGTTCGCGCCATCGCCGATCCCAGCGGTCCCCGCCCGGTACGGATCACGGTCCCGGGCGGGGACATCCAACCTCCGCGGGTCGGGCCGCCCCGAGCTCCTCCCCCGGCAACGCACATCGCAGACGGATGCCGTCGGCGAATGCGCCTTGACCCATCGACGTGGCAAGGAGAAGTCGTTGACCCAGCACACGCGATTCCGTCGCCGAGCACTCAGCCTGCTCGCCGTCGTCGCCGCCGGCGCACTCTCAGCGTGCGGCGCACCGGCCGCCGACGCCCCCTCGGCCGGTTTCCCACCCGAGATCCGCGTGATGGTCAACAACGACCAGACCGGCCCGGCGGGGTTCGCCGGACAGGCCTTGAACAAGGGCATCACGCTCGCGGTCGAGCAGGCGAACTCCGCCGGGCTCTTCGGCGGGTCACGGCTCGTCATGGACTTCCAGGACGCCGCGGGCGACCCGCAGAGCGCCGTCCGCATCACCCGGACCGCGGTGTCGGACAAGCGGTACACGGCGATGATCGGACCGATCCGCAGCGTCGAGCAGCTGCCGACGGTTCCCCTGGTGCAGAACGGAAAGCTCCCGACCCTGCTCTCCGAGCCGAACGCCGCCGGACTCAACGTCGGCGACTACACCTTCCTGGCCGGCGCCCCGATCACCAGCTACTTCGACGTGATGCACGGGTACCTCACATCGGCCGGCGCGAAGCGGATCGCCGTCATCACCGACGATCTGCCCTCCGACCTGCCCATCGGCGACATCGCCGAGAAGTGGAACGGCGTCGACGGCACCGCCGTCACGACCCGGGTGACCGTCTCGCGCGACAGCCAGGACTACACGGCGCAGATCGCCCAGATCGTGCGCTCCCAACCCGACGCGGTGGTCAACGTCGTGACCTCGGCAGCAGGCGCAGCGCTGATCTCCCAGCTGCGCCAGGGCGGTTTCACCGGTCGGATAGTGGGGATCGAGGCCACCACGTCGGCGATGCTGCGCACCGCGGGACCCGCGGCCACCGGCTTCACCTTCCCGACGCGGTTCAGCGTGCTCAGCTCGGCAGCACCGTCGACGGCGGACTTCACCGCGGCCTTCACCGCCCGCTTCCCGGGTGAAACCCCCGACGCGTACGCAGCCTCGGGCTACGACGCGACCCAGTGGCTGATCAAGGGTCTGCAGAAGTCCGGCACCGCGACCCGTGACGACCTGCAGAGGGCCCTGACCGCTGTCGCCTCGACCGGATTCTCGGGGGCCCAGGGGCAGATCACCTTCGTGGGACGCGAGATGCGAGTGTCGGCGACGGTCCTGCAGTGGGACGGCACGAAGAACATCCTCGCCACCGACCGCCGCTAGCCGGGAGCTCCCGCAATGGTCCAGGACGTCCTCAACGCCATGTCACTGGCGAGCATCTACCTGCTGTTCGCCACCGGCATGGGCCTCGTCTGGGGCACCACCGGAATCCTCAACTTCGCGCACGGCTCGCTGTTCCTGTCGTCGATCTACATCACGCACGTCGTTGCCCAACACCTCACCGTGTCGATCTTCGGCGCGCTCGTGATCGCCATGCTCGTGGGGGCGGCACTGGCCGTCCTCCTGTACGCCTGCGGGTTCGGCGTGATCCTGCGCCGGGTCCAGGACAGATCCTCCGCCGAGCTGCAGCTGCTGATGGCGGGCATCGGCTTCGACGGACTGCTGGTGGCGCTCATCGCGCACAACACGTTGAGCGAACCCTTCGGGCTCTCCGAGACCACGTTCCGCACGAGCACCTACGAGTTCCTCGGCGCCTATGTCACCGACATCCGCATCGGCGTGATCCTGCTGGCCGTCGCCCTGACCGCGGCCATCGGCATCTGGGTGCGGAAGGCCCGATCGGGGCTGGCGATGCGGGCGATCGGCGTGGACCCCGAAACGTCGGCGCTGATGGGCGTCAACCGCGGGCGGATGACGCTCGGGGTGATGGCGGTCTCGGGTGCGCTCGGCGGCCTCGCCGGCGTCTTCCTGGTCTACGTCTCCGCCAGCGTCGTGCCGACGTCGGGCACCAACCTCCTGATCAAAGGATTCGCGATCATCGTGCTGGGCGGGGTGGGCAGCATGCTCGGCGTCGTCGTCGGTGCGGTGACGCTCGGCGTGGCCGAGACCGTGATCAACACCTACACGAGCGGGTCGTGGGTGAACGCCGTCGCGTTCGGCCTGATCTTCCTCGTCCTGCTCCTGCGACCCCAGGGCCTCTTCGGCCGCACGGAGGTCCGACGGGTATGAGCCTGTGGTACGACTCCAACCTCATCCTCATCCAGTCGACCTTCATCTCCCTGGTCTTCGCGCTGAGCATCCAGATCCCCGTCCGGTGGGGAGTCCTCACCTTCGGCTCGCTCGGATGCTTCGCGATCGGCGGCTACGTCGCCGGCATCCTCACCCTGCGCACGGAGCTCCCCCAGATCCTGATCCTCCTCGTCGCCGTCGCATGCGGAGGGTTCACGAGTCTGCTGCTGGGATTGCTCTGCGCCCGCCTGGACGGCATGTACCTCGCGATGGCGTCCCTCGCCTTCGACCTCATCATCGGGGTGATCGCGCTCAACGGCGGTGCTCTGACCGGCGGCGTCGACGGCCTGTACGGCGTGGTCGCCGACATCGACACCGCGACGCTCGCCGTCCTCGGTCTGATTGCACTCGCCATCGCGCTCTACACAGAGCGCGGCCGCACCGGCCGGGCCACATCCGCGGTCCGCGACGATCCCGAGCTCGCCGTGTCCCAGGGCATCGACGTCCGGCGGTACCGATGGACCGCGTTTCTGGTCAGCGGGCTCCTCGCGGGCTGCGCAGGAGTCATGTACGTGCGCGTGAACACCACGATCACCCCGGACAACATCCAGTTCGGCGCCCTGGTCGTCGCCATGACGATGGTCATCATCGGCGGCTGGAAGTCGTCTTTCGGCACCCTCGCCGGGGCCATCATCTTCACCTGGCTGCCGTCGCAGCTGGGCCCGTTCGCCACGTGGCAGACCGTCATCTACAGCGCACTGGTCTTCCTCGCGGCGGTCCTCGTCCCGACCGGGGCCGCCGGCGTGTTCGTGACCCTCCGTGGCCTGCTCCGGTCCCGTCGGCCGACACCAGACGTCGAACCGGTGCCGGCGCGGGAGTCGGCTCCCGAACCGCATGGCGTTCCACCTGAGCGCACCGACGGGCCCCTGCTCGAGGTCAGCCGGCTGGCCGTGCACTACGGCGGCGTCAAGGCCGTCGACGACATCAGCTTCACGGTCGACCGCGGCGAGATCTTCGGCCTGCTCGGGCCCAACGGATCGGGCAAGAGCACCCTGCTCGCCGCACTGACGCGCATGGTCCAACCAGTGGCCGGCGAGTTCCGGTTCGACGGGATCGACTGCACCCACCTCACCCCGCACGAGTTGGGACGGCGGGGCGTTGCCCGCACGTTCCAGGCCGTCCGGCTCCTTGACGATCTCCGCGTCATCGACAACGTGATGCTCGGCGGGGACCGCGCGTGGTCCGGTCACCAGCGGCCGACCGGTGCGGACGCGCTTGGCGCACTCGAACGGGTCGGGTTGGCCGGTACCGCGCTCGCCTTCCCAGGCGAGCTGTCCTACGGGAGGCAACGGCGGGTGGAGATCGCCAGGGCGATCGTGGGCCGACCCGAAGTGCTCCTGCTCGACGAGCCCGTCGCGGGCATGAACCGGCAGGAACGCACCGAGATCGCCGCGCTGCTGCGCTCACTCCGGGACGAGGGGATGACCGTCGTGATCGTCGAACACGACGTGGAGCTGATGGTGGCGATCTGTGACCGGCTGCTGGCGCTGAACTTCGGCCGGGAGATCACCGTGGGAGCACCAGCGCAGGTCGTCGCCCACCCGGCCGTCATCGAGGCCTACCTCGGCAGACAGGCGGCTGTCGATGCTTGAGGTCGAGGATCTGCATGTCCACTACGGCAGGCTGGCCGCCGTGCAGGGCGTGTCGGCCCAGGTCACCCCGGGCGCCGTGACCCTGATGGTCGGAGTGAACGGCGCTGGCAAGTCCACGACGCTGCGGTCGATCGCCGGACTGCACCGACCCAGCAGCGGCCGGATCACCGTCGACGGGCAGGTGCTCACCGGCCGGCCCGCACACCGCGTCGTCCGGGCCGGTGTCGTGCTCGTCCCCGAGGGCCGGCGGGTCTTCGCTCCCCTCACCGTGCTCGAGAACCTGCGCATGGGCGCCTACACCGCTGACCGGAAGCACCTGACGGCGTCGCTGGCGGAGATCTTCGATCTCTTCCCGATCCTGCACGAACGCCGGAGCGTGCCGGCCGGCCTGCTCAGCGGCGGTGAGCAGCAGATGCTCGCCTTCGGCCGCGCACTGGCGGCTCGTCCGCGCTACGTCCTGCTCGACGAGCCGTCGATGGGCCTTGCTCCGGCCGTGTTCGAGATCGTCCTCGACAGCATCGGCCGGATGGCGAGCACGAGCATCGGCATCCTCATGGTCGAGCAGAATGCCGAAGCCAGCCTCGCCGTCGCCGCGGACGTCCTGCTCGTCGCCCACGGCGAGGTCGTCCACCGCGGCACCGCCGAGACCGTCAGCGCGGACCAGGCCCTGCTCCGCGCCTTCCTCGGCGAGTCGGCTCTGGCCCACGAGCCGCCGGCACACTTGTAAGCCCCATCCGATCCGTATACGGTATCCATATCAGGCGACCCTGAGGAGTACTGGCGATGTTCGTCCTCGAGACAGAGACGATCGAGTGGGAGCCGGTGGTCAAGAACCACCGCACCGGCACGATCAGTCGCAAGTTCATCCGCGAGTCCGAGGCCGCGCTGGGAGTCGGCTACACAGCCGACCTGGTCTGGTACGAGCCCGGCGGCCCGTTCGACGCTCCTCGGCACCGACACACCTTCGACCAGCTCCGCTTCACCATCTCCGGCGAGGTCGACTACGGCATGGGACAGGTCGCGACGGGAGGGCAGGTGACCTTCTTCCCCGCCGGCGCGTACTACGGACCAGAGCACATCGACGCCGCGCAGATCCTGCTGGTGCAGTGGAGCAGGGACTGGGTCACCCGGGAGATGTCCGACGCCGCGTTCTCCCGCCTCGAGACCCGAGGCGAGTTCGCCGATGGCAAGTACGTCACCACCGACGCGTCGGGGAACCAGGTGACCGTCGACAGCGTGGACGCCGTGTGGGAGGAGGCGATCGGACGACCCGTCTCGATCCCCGTGGCGAAGTACCCGCAACCGGTGATCATGAATCCCGACGGGTTCGCCTGGAAGGCAGCCGGAGATCACGTCCAGTTCCGCGATCTGGGCCACCTCGACGAGGACTTCAACCCGGTCCAGTACAAGCTCTCCCCCGGCGGACAGATCGAACTGACGGACGAGCGCACGCAGATCCTCTGGGTGTCGGACGGTCGCGTGACCATCGACGAGCGGGCGCTCGGGGCCGGGACCATCGTGTTCTCCGATCCGGGCGAGGCACTGACCGTCACCGCGGAGGCGGAGTCCACCGCCATGGTGTTCGCCATGCCCACCGGCTCAACCCCGCTGTAGCCCACGCCGCGAGCGGCGAGCCGTTCCTCGTCCGGGTCGCGTAGGGAGGCCGCCTCGCCTTCCGCAGGCGTGCGGCTGTCCTGCCGCATGTCGGCTAGCGGAGGAACGCCTCGGACAAGGTCCACAGGCGTGCCGCGTTGTCGCGGTCGAGGGCGTAGGGGGCGACGCCGGCGAGGGCACCGGCACGTTCGGTGACCGGCTTGGCCTCGGCGCAGTCCTCGTAGTAGCGGCCGGTGACGGCGGCCACGGTGGGCGAGGCGGCCATCAGGACGGCGGTGGCTGCGCCCTGCTCGCCGGTCTTGCCCGGGGGCAGAACTAGTTCGCCGGCGGCGAGCATTCCAGCCACGGAGTCCATGTCGGTGTTGCGGGCCAGGCCAGTCGCGGCGATGTTGCCGGGCATCACGGCGTTGGCGGTGATCCCGTCGTTGGCCCAGCGTTCGGCGGCGCCGACGGCGAACAGGGTGGTGGCGGTCTTGGACTGGCCGTAGGACGTCCAGAGGTCGTAGGGGCGGTAGCGGTAGTCCAGGTAGTCGAAGACGCCGGGGAGAAGAGGTGGCCGATCGAGCTGACCGCGACCACGCGGGCGTCGCCGGCGGCAGCGAGCGCGGGGTGGAGGCCGGTGGCCAGCGCGAAATGGCCCAGGTGGTTGACGCCGAACTGCCACTCCCGGCCCTCGAGGGTACGGGTGATCTGCGGTGGGGACATCACGCCGGCGTTGTTGACCAGGATGTGCAGCGGGCCGCTCCATTCCGCGGTGAATGCCGCGACTGACGCCAGGTCGGACAGCTCGATCCGGCCCACCGTCAACGTCCCGGCGGAGGCCGGAAGCTCGTCCCGCAGGCGGGCCGCCACGGCGGCACCCGCATCGGTGTCGCGTACGGCCAGGGTGACGTCGGCGCCTGCCGCGGCGAGCGCGCGGACCGTCTCCCACTCCGATACCGGAACCGGCACCGGTCACCACTGCGCGGCGGCCACGCAGATCGACTCCGTCGAGCACTTCGGCGGCGCTCGATGTGGCCCCGAAGACGGGGGACTTCCGGGATGCCGACATGAGAGAGGACTCCTAGCGTGCGAAGGGATGCGCGGAGCGTGCTGGGCCGATCGGACCGCTCAGCCCTGGGCGGTCCTGGAGACGTACCCGCGTCACTGACCGAACGACACGACGGGGGCGCTCAGACCTTGACCAAGGTCCGGCCCCACCCGAGGACGTGCCTGCGCATCAGGTCACCGGCGATCTCGTGCTCGCCGGAGCGCATGGCATCAAGTATCGGCGCGTGGCACATGGTCACCCCGTTGCCCGCCAGCAGCGACGGATCCAGTAGATCAGCGAGTCGGTCGACCGCGATCTCCTGAAGAGCGGCTCGAAGTCTCCTCGAACCGGACAAGCGTGCGATCTCCAGGTGGAACTGTGCGTCCAACTCGGCGATGACGTTCCATCGACTGGCCTCCCCCGCGGCTACCATCCGCTCGTCAAGATCCGCGAGGCGGCCGATGCTCGTCGCCGTCGCCAGCCGGGACGCCCGTGCGGCGGCCATCCCGCTGAGGAGTCCTTCGATCTCGAAGGCGTCGGCCAGCTCCTCACAGTGGGGTCGTGCGACGACGTCGCGTCGTCCCCGGCGCCAGATCATCTCCACAGGTCTGGCGAGATCTCGTCCGTCGGCCGCGACGTCTCGACTCGTCACACTGCGGACCCTGGCGGTTCCTACGTCCACATTGACGCTCCAATTCCTGGACGGGACGACCCGTTTGGAAAATATACGCAGGCAGAACGCTTCTGTAAACCGGTCCACGCTGGGTAGGGTTCGCGCTGCTGACCTACACTCGGCGCATGACCAACTCCGTTCCCGTGCGTCGGGGCCCGGGACGCAGGCGTAGCGAGGCGTCTCGGCTCGCAGTACTGAGGGCGACCCGGGATCTGCTGGACGAAGGGGGTTACGAGCGCCTGACAATCGGCGGCATCGCCACCCGCGCAGGCGTCGGCAAGGACACCATCTATCGCTGGTGGCCTTCCAAGGCGATGATCGTCGCCAACTCGGTCCTCGAAGCGGAAGACGACCCGTTCTTCTCAGACGAACCTGCGGACACCGGTCACCTCGCAGCCGATCTCACCGCGTGGCTCCGCCGGCGGGCCATCGACTACATCGTCGATCCAACGAGCGCGGCCCGGATCCGCGCGGTCACAGCTGCTGCCACGGAGGACGAGAAGACCGCGATCCTGATCTACGAGCGCTTCGCCCACCCTCAGCAGCAAGCTGTCGTCAACAGACTGAGAAGAGCCGCCGAGGTCGGCGAGATTCACACGAACGCCGACTTCGCAGCCGTCGCAGACGCACTGCTCGGCACGCTGTTCTACTGGCTGATCGCGCGACGTCGAGACGTCGAGATCGACACTGTCTGCCGCCTGCTCGACGTCCTCCTTGCCGGCCTCCGCACTGTGGAATGACCATCGGCGTGGACTGTCGACTGGGCCGCTGCTGGTGCTCAGCGCGCCAGCTGTACGACCGACCGAATCCTGTCGGTGGACGGTGGCGTGACCATACGCGAGTAGCGCTCAGCCAGGGGTCTCGTGGGGCAGATCCGCCCAGACGTTCGCTGCGGTGACGAGCTCTGCCACGTCCATGGGTCGTTTGAGGTCGCGGCCGGAGCCGATCTCGATCCGGTGCAGGCGATGCCGAACCGTGTTGGGGTGACAGAACAACAACGCGCCCGCATCCTTCATCGAGCCACCGCACTCCACCCAGGCATGGAGCGTGGTGAGCAACAGATCACGATCCTCGGGCGGCAGGTCCAGCACGCCGCCGAGCACGGTGCGCGCCGCGTCCAGCGCAACGTGCGGAGCCGCGGCTGCGAGGACGCTGAGCGGCCGGTCGTCGAACTGCACCACTGCGGGCTGGGGGTCTCGTTCGAGGGCGAGCCGGGCCATGCGCAACCCCCATGCGGCCAGTCGTAGCCCGGTGATCAGCGGGCTGGCTCCGACCCGACCGACGGCGTGCCGGCCGAGCACCTCGAGAACGGCGTCGTTGCGGGACCGGTTGGGCAGCGCCAGCAGACCCACCAGGAGATCGGCCTCGAGGCGCCACACCGAACTGACGTCCAACACGGCGAGTGCGGTCTCCGCCCGTGGCATCGGGTCCTGCCCGAGTGCTGCTTCCGCTGCGACGACGAGGAACGAACCATCCAGCGGCAGGCGCAAGGCCTGCGCGGCTTCCCACAGGGTGCCTTCAGCAGCCGAGCCCGTCAGGATGGCTCCGACGAGCACAGCGCGCTCCCGTTCACGCGCACGCAGCAACATCTGCGACTCGTCGCGATAGGCATCGATCGCTGCGTCCGTGTAGGACCCCTGCAGCTCGAAGATCGCAGCGGCGAGATCCGCCACGACGCCGTCGGACACCGGTGCTTCGGTCCGGACCGTCCGCACGAGTGCCGTCCACGCCTCGGCGAACCCGACCCGGTACGCCGACTGCATCTCCACGAGCGAGGCGCCCTGAGTTGCTCGTCGCCTGCCGGTGCGGACGGGAGCACTCAGGTCGGTCGCTCCGCCGAGGAGCCCGGTGAGCACGAACTCGATGTTGCTCTCGACCGACTCCCGCAAGTCATCCATCGAGACGAGGTCCGTGCCGTCGTAGTACGGGATCTTGCGACGGATGTGCGCCACCGCTCGGTCGACGAGCTCGGGCATCGCCGCACGGGTCCGTGCCGCGATCCGCCCGATGGCATCGGAAGAACCCGGCTCCTGAGCGCTGCCCGTCATCGGCCGCATTCCGGTTGGTGGCTCGCCACCGAGCTGCAGGGTTGCATGCCGGTCATCTTCCCTCGCCGCCGCACTCCGGCTGGGTCCGAACCGGCAGCACTCTGGCACTGTGCGGGCGAACAGCGTGGGCAGGGTCAGCTGGTCCGCCGTTCCAATGACGCGGCCCCAGGCGCGCACGAGACTGCCGGCGTGGTGAGTTCATGGTGACCAGCGCGGCCGACAATGCCGCTGTCATGGCGGTGAGACCTGACGACCAGCCCAAGGCCGAGCAGGTGGTCGGCCGCGAGGCCGAACAAGCAGCGATCGATCAGCTGCTGGACCAGGTACGGAGCGGCTTCAGCGGCGCCCTCGTGCTGCGCGGAGAGGCCGGGATCGGGAAGACGGTGCTGCTCCGGCACGCAGTGCGGCGGGCAGCTGACTTCCGGGTCGCCGACGTCGTGGGAATCGAGTCGGAGTGGAAGCTCGGGTTCGCCGGGCTGCACCAGCTGGTCCGACCGTTCCTGCCGCTGTTGCCGAACCTTCCGCGGCCGCAGCGCCAGGCATTGGCGACCACGATCGGAATGGTCGACGGTCCGCCGCCCGACCGGTTCCTGGTCGGGCTGGCGGTGCTGAACCTGCTGGCCGAGGCCGCGACCGAGAAGGCCCTGCTCTGCGTGATCGATGACGCGCAGTGGCTCGACCAGGTCTCGGGCGAGGTGCTCGCCTTCGTGGCGCGCCGCGTCGAGGCCGACCGGATCGGGTTCCTGTTCGCGGTGCGCGAGCCCGCTGAGCGGGTGTCGGCGCTGGACGGGCTTCCGGCGCTGACCGTCGACGGCCTGGGTCGGATGGACGCCCGTCGGCTGCTCGCTGACCTGGTTCCCGGCGCGATCGACACGGGCGTGCAACGCCGGCTCGCCGAGCAAGCCGCCGGGAATCCCCTGGCGCTGATCGAGCTCACCAAGGAGCTGACGGCCGAGCAACTCGCCGGGACGCATTGGCTGCCGGATCCACTGCCGCTGGCGGCGGACATGCAGACCCGGTTCGTCCGCCGGGTTGCGGCATTGCCGCATGAGACCCGCACGCTCCTCCTCCTCGCGGCAGCGGAGCCCTCGGGGGACCCGGACCTCCTGGAACGGGCGGCCGATCGCCTCGGCCTCGGCGACCCGACAACGTACGGTCCGAGCTGCGCGGACATGCTGGTGATCGAGGACAGGGTCCGCTTCAGGCATCCGTTGATCCGTTCGGCGGCGTACCGGGGAGCGACGTCAGGCGCGCGCCGGCGTGTGCACGCGGCGATCGCGGGCGCCCTTGATCCCGAGACGGACCCGGACGAGGTGGCGTGGCATCGGGCCGCGGCCGCATCGAGCCCGGACGAGGACATCGCCGCCGCGCTGGAACGCTCGGCCGATCGCGCCAGCAGCCGGGGCGGCGCGGCGTCGAGCGCAGCTTTCCTGCGCCGTTCCGCGGAGCTGAGCGCCGAACCGGCGGCCCGCGCCGAGCGCCTGCTCGCGGCGGCCGCAGCCGAGCTGCGCGCGGGCGGGATGGCCCGGGTGCTCACGCTGCTCGACCGGGCCGAGCCGGATCTCGCATCGGCCGCGCATCGGGCTGCTGCCCTGCGTCTGCGGGGCGGGATCCATTTCACCCGGGGCGAGCCCCATCTGGCGTCGACGACGCTCATGGAGGCCGCACAGATCGACGACGACCCGGCGCGGGCGAACGAACTCCGCCTCGAGGCCGTCGCGGCGGCGCTGTACTCCGGGGACGACACGCGCGGCACCGTGCTCGATGCCCTTCGCCGGCACCGCGGCCCGCAGCCCGAGGGCCCGGGCATCGCCGACCTGCTGCTGGACGGCTTCATGGCTCGGCTCACCGACGGCCCACTCGCCGGCGTGCAGGCGTTGCGGGCGGGCATCGAGCAACTACTGGCGCCAGGGGTCGACCAGGCCGATGAGCTGCGCTGGTTGGGGTTGGGCATGTGGGCCGCATTCGAACTCTTCGACCGGACGGCGTTGCGGCGGATGGCGCAGCGGTGGGTTGTGCTGTGTCGCGACAGAGGGGATCTTGGCACCCTGCCACTGGCCCTGGACTTCCTCGGCTTCTCGCATGTGCTGGCCGGCGACCTGGACGCCGCCCGATCGGCCAACATCCAGGGCCGCGATATCCTCGACGCCACCGGCAGCCCGGACATGTTGGGCACGCGTGCAGTCGAACTGCTGATCCCGGTGTGGCGGGGCCAGGAATCGAACGCCCGCGACGTCGCCGTCGCTCTGATGAGCTCCAACGCCGAACGCTCCCAGCACGCCGGCGTGCACTTCGGGCACTACGCGATGGCGTTGCTCGAGTTGAGCCTCTGCAACTACCCGGCCGCGCTGACGCACGCCACGGTGCTGCTGGACGACAACGGCCCCGCGTTCGGCGCGATGATCCTGCCCGAAGCCGTCGAGGCAGCGGTGCGCTGCGGCGACCGGGCGACCGCCGAACTCGCCATCGGGCGTCTCGTCGAACACCATGACGCCTGCGACAACGAGCTGGTACGTGGGTTGCTCGCACGGTGCCGGGCGCTGGTCGCGCGCGACGAGGACGCCGAACCACTCTTCGATGCGGCGATCGAGCGGCTCTCCAGGTGCGGCGAGGTGTCCGAGCTGGGCAGAGCCCACCTGCTGTACGGCGAGTGGCTGCGCCGCCGACGCCGGCGCTCCGACGCACGAGAGCACCTCAGGACAGCGCACCAGACCTTCCAGCGGCTGGGCGCGACCGGGTTTGCCGAGCGGGCCCGCGCCGAGCTGGCCGCGAGCGGCGAGAAGGCCCGCAAGCGCAGCCCGGACAACAGCGGGGAGCTGACCGTACGAGAGGCGCAGATCGCCGACCTGGTCGGCTCTGGCGCCAAGAACGCGGAGATCGCCGCGCAGCTCTTCATCAGCACCAGCACCGTCGAATACCACCTCCGCCACATGTTCCAGAAGCTCGACGTCGGCTCCCGCACACAGTTGGTCGTCGTCCTGCGGCGCCGCGGCGACTCGGACTAGGCGCAAAGCCGTTCAGTTAGGCCGGCGGCGGTGCTGTCAAGATCGGTTGTATCTCGATGTTGATCGTCGCGGGGCGGCTCGGTCCGCGGTGGCGGTTCTTGGCGCTGCTGGCGACGTACTTGGAGATCGCGCGTTTGACCACGCGTGGGTTGGTGCGGGTCCGCCGGGCGGGCAGGAGCTGGTCCAGGACGTGATGGCCGATCGTGCCGACGAGGTCGATCACGGTGTCGGCGATGACACCGGCAGCGGCGATGAGTTGGTCACGAGCAGCGTTGCGAGCGACGGTGAAGCTGCCGCGGTCGGGATCGATATCGGGCCGGGCCAGGGTGGCGTCGCTGATCGCGATCCGCAGCACCTGGTGGGTGATCAGCAGGGCGTAGATCTCCTGGGCGACCCCGGTCGGGGTGCGTGAGCGCAGCACCCGCCCGCCCAGGCTGGTCGACTTGAGCTCGGCGAACCCGGTCTCGATCTCCCAGCGCTGGTGATAGAGCGCCACGATCTCCAGCGCGGGCACGTTCGGGTCGAGCACGGTGGTGATC
>Ga0307513_10000498_pt1 | contig 56459 bp, 51 predicted proteins | sample 15_EM_MG_FD_202174 | JGI IMG/M metagenome (GOLD analysis project Ga0307513, IMG submission 202174) | Populus trichocarpa ectomycorrhiza microbial communities from riparian zone in the Pacific Northwest, United States - 15_EM | ecosystem: Host-associated > Plants > Roots > Unclassified | place...
TCCGTGTCCAGTCGATCCAAGGCCTCGGCTGGGCCGAAATGGACTTCCCGGAAGACATCCCCGCCAATCAGGCGCTCGCCGCGAAGTGGGCGGCGTCCCCCGCAGGTTAGATTCGCGGTTTGGATGAGGAGTACTGAGTTTCCGTTCGAACTGGCGTGGGTCCTCGCATTCGCCATCCCAGCGGTGCTGCTCCTCGTGATGCCAGGTTGGCGTGCGCTCGCCTTGGCGACACTCGCCATTGGCGCCTCCGTCACCGTTGCAGTTCGCATGCACGAGGCGGGTATCACTGAGGCGACCGACGGCCCGGGCTCAGCGTTGATCGTCTTGCTACAATGGACAAGCTATACCGGGCTCGCCGTGGGCGGCCCTATCCGCGCGCTCGTCCTGTTGCTTCGCCGCGAGCGGGTTCAGACCGGCTAGCTCTCCACCCGTAGCGGGCGTCCGCTGCCTTACGCGGCCGGCTCCACAATACGTCGCACCAGGTCGAGGTCTGACGGCTTATCCACGTCCACCGCGGCCAGCCCGTAGGGCGTGCGCACGGCCGCTGCTTTCACGCCGGCCTTGTGTCCGATCAGGGCCACGGCGGCGTCCAGCGTCAGCAGGCCGAGGACGTAGCCCAGCAGCATCTGGGGCCCCATCAGCAGCGCGATCCGCCAAGGTTGCTTGCGGTAGGTCTCGACGCGTCGCCAGAGATCGACCGCCGCCAGCGCCCTGGGCGTTCGCAGGAAGAAGAGGTTGCAGCTCGAATAGCGTCTGTCGCGGAACCGCAGGTAGGTCCGCTGGGTCCCCGGCGCGGCCTCGCGCACGACGCCCTCGGGCGCCATCAGCACCGCGATATCCGCGTCCGCCGGTGCGTCGTCGATGAACTGGCGCACCCATTCCGGCTGCAGCAGGGCGTGGTCCACGGTGGTGACCAGCAGCGGCGTCCCCAGCGCGACGGCGCCTTCGTGGACGCTCAGGCTCGGGCTCGACGTCGACGCTATCCGCTCGACCCCGGCGGGGAGCTGGCCGGACAGCGCCTCGTCATTCGTGGAGACCCCGATCCGGGTCGCGCCAGCCGCGTTCAGCGCCTTCAGCACCCGCGCCAGCAAGGTCTCGCCGCCCAGCAGGATCAGGCCCTTGTGGCTGACGCCGGCGTAGTCGGCGACCGGGTCGACCCCACCGCGCGACCCCGCCAGCACGAGGGCGGTGAAGCCGGTCACGCCAGGGCCTTCTCGTAGATCCGATAGGTTTTGTAGCGCGCGCCGCCGGTCATCTCGCTGATCCGGCGCATGGGTATGTTGTCCTCCAGGATCCAGGAGAACTCGCACCACTTATAGCCCATGGCGCGCGCCTCGGTGGTGGCGGCGCTCATCATCTGGAAGGGCAGGAGCTTGGCCCGCGGCGAGCTGGCGAAGGCCTTCCGCACGCCCATCAGTGGCACCCGCGTCGACGTCACCCGCTTGACCTTCAGCCGCCACAGCAGCGTCGCCCAGCCGAATGGCAAGAGCTTGCCGTTCAGCCCGCGGATCGCCTCGTTGAGGTTCGGGATCATCACGCAGACCCCCGCCGACTGGCCATCGATCTCGGCGAACCAGACCAGCTTTGGGTCGATCAGCGGCCGCATGGAGGTGGCCAGGTGCTTGGTCTCGGCCTCGGTGGTCGGCGTGAAGCCCCAGTTGTCACGCCAGGCGTCGTTGAGGATCTCGGTGAGGGTCGCGACCTCTTCGCCATATCGCTTCATGTCGAGCTTGCGGAGCGTCACGCCCGGCGCGGGCTGGCGATCCACGCGCTTGAACAGCCGGTCGATCGGGTTGTCCGGCGCGAAGGACACGAGGTAGGCGTAGACGTCCTTCGCCTTGGCGTAGCCCTGGGCCTCGATCTGGACGCCGGTGTAGGTTGGGTCGTGGCCCATCATCACCATTGGCGGGCTGTCGAAGCCGTCGACCAGCAGGCCGACCTCCTCGTTGACGGAAAGGTTGAAGGGGCCCTGGATCGCGGCCATCCCCTTGGCCTTCAGCCAGGCCTCGGCGGCGGCGAACAGCGCCTTGAAGACCTCGGAGTCGTCCTCGGCGGCGATCAGGCCGAACGAGCCGGTCGGCCGTGCGGGATCCTGCGGCGCCAGGTGGTCGATCTGCGCGCTGATCCGGCCGACGTCGACGCCTTCGCGCACCGCCAGCCAGAACTGAACGTCGGCGTGGGCGAAGAACGGATTGACCTTGGCCGACAGCGCCTCCTGGCGCTCCATGACGAGAGGCGCGACGTAGTTGGGATCGTCGGCGTTCAGCCGCATCGGCACGCGGATGAACCGGTTCAGCTCGGCCGGAGTCGTGACCGGGACGATGCGGATTTCGGCCATCAGCCCTCCAGGCGCAGGAGGGCGGTCGCGCCCAGCGCGGCGAACACCACCGGCGCCGTCCAGGCGGCGAGGATCGGGGTCAGCACGCCGCCTTCGCCCAGCGCCGACAGAAGCCCGTCCACGACCACGAACAGCAGGCCGGCCGCGAGGCTTCCAGCGATGAACACCGCGCCCTTGCTGGAGCGGAAGCTGGCCACCGCGATCGGCACGGTGAGCAGCAGCATGACCAGCGAGCCGATCGGCCCGGCGATCGCCCGCTGGATGCGGGTCGCATAGTAACTCGGTGGCCGCTCGCCGCCGCCGCCGCGCAGCGCGCGCCTGGCCGAGGCCGCCGAGAGCGTCTCGTCGCCGAAGAACAGCGCCTGCACATCGGCCGGCTCGAACCGCGAGGCCCAGGTCATCTCGGCCGCCTGGCCCATGTGGGCGCCGGCTGCGTCGAAGCGGACGAACTTCGGCGCGTGGAGCCGCCAGCCCTGCGGTCCGTAGGTGGCGCTGTCCGCCTGGATCCGCTCCGTCTGCCGGCCGGCAGCGTCGCGGCGGTAAATCTTGACGTCGTGCAGGGTTTGGCCGCTGAGGTCCTCGGTCGTGGCGATCGCCAGGTCGCCGCCGACCCGGAAGGCCTTGGGTTTCGGCGCGGCCTTCTTGGCCGGCGGGGAGGTGGACTGCCACCAGGTCTGCAGCATCGGATCGGTGCGCGGCGCGACGATCTCGACGGCCGCGAAGTTGATCATCACGACGGCCAGCGCGGCCGGCAGGGCCATGCCCAGCAGGCGGTAGACCGAGACGCCCGAGGCGCGCATGGCGACGATCTCGCTGTCGCCGGCCAGTTTCATGAAGGCGAAGATCGAACCGGCCAGCACGCCCAGCGGCGCGGCCTGGTCGATCAATTGCGGCAGGCGCAGCACCGCGTAGTGCAGGACGCCGACGAAGCCCAGGCCGCGCTCGACGATGTCGGGCGTCACCTCCAGCAGGTCCAGGATCTGCAGCACCGCGAGCAGCACCGCCATGGCCCCGGCGATCCGCACGCTGACCGCGCGCAGCACATAGCCCGAGAGGCTCATGCGCGGATCCTGCGGCGGGGCTGCAGGCGCTTGCGGATACGTTCGATGACATAGGCCACGTGGCCGACGAAACGGCCGATCGGGGTCTCGCCAGGCCTTTTGCGACTGCCGGCGAACATCCAGACCGCGAAGCCCGTGAACAGGAAGAACGGGACGCCGACGCCGAGCTCGGCTGAGACCTTGCCGGCGGTGGCCATCCCCTGGCCGAACTGCAGGCCGTGCTGGAAGGCCAGCAGGAGCGCGCCGGCGAAGAGCAGACCGGCGGTGCGCCGCTTGCGCTTGGCGGCGAGCCCCAGCGGCAGGGCGATCAGCGGCAGGAAGGGCAGGATCAGCGAGCGCGCCAGCCGGGCGTAAAGCTCCGCCAGGAGGGTCTCGCGCGGGATCACCGGATTGGGCAGGGCGGCCTGGCTGGCCAGCTCGCCCAGCGTCAGCTCGCGCTCGTCGCCGCCCCTGGCGCGCAGCAGCGAGGCGGCGCCTTCCAGGCTCGACTGCATGACGAAGGTGTCGAAACGCAGGGTGTCGAAGGTCCCGTCCTTGGATTGGCCGATGCGCGTGCCCTGATGCAGCGTCAGGGTGACGTTCTTGCGGTCCTTGTCGGGGGTGAGTTGCGCCGTCTTGGCGGTGATCACCTCCTCGCCGCCGCTAGGGGTGGCGCGGCGGATGAAGATGCGCTGCAGCTGGCGGCCCGCCAGGTTGGCGCCGTCCGCGGTCATGATGCTGTCGCCGTCGTTGACGAAGGCGCCGCCGTCGAGCCGTCCGTTCCACCCGGCGTTCACCGCCGAATAGAGCACCGCGCGATAGGCATAGCGGCTGTAGGGCTGGGCGTAGCCGAACACCACGATGCTGATCGACATCAGAACCAGGCCCAGCGCCACATAGGGTGCGGCCATGCGGGTCAGCGGGATGCCGCTCGCCAGGAACGCCTCGATCTCCGCTCCGTCGTCGAGCTGGGTGATGACGATGAAGAGCGCGACGAAGAACGCCACCGGCAGGGCAAGACCCAGGTAGTGCGGCAGCAGGTTGGCGGCCAGCTCCGCCACCGAACCGAAGCGGGAACTCGAGTTGGAGAGGGCGTCCAGTAGGCGCAGGGTCCGCTCGAGCAGCAGCGAGACCACCGTCACGCCCAGGCACGCCAGCATCGGCCACGCCGTCATGCGCAGCACGTAGCGGTCGATGAGCGCCAGGCGGGGTCCGCCCGCCGGCTCGATGGTGGCGGTTGTGGTGCTCAAGCTTGTGGCCATTCCCGGCGTAGCCTGTCGGCCAGCTTTGCGGCGCCTTCGGGGCCGAGGTCCACCGTCGCGCCGAGATTGGGGACGGCGGGCCACCCGGCGTCAGCGAAGCTCGCGCCCTCGTGGACGCGTTCGCCCGCATAGCGTGGGATCACGTGGAAGTGGACGTCCCTGTCGACCATCATGAGCATCAGATAGTTGATCTTCTCGTAGGCCACGAGATTGCGCAGCATCGTCTCGATCCCGGAGACGGCGACCTGCAGGTCCGCGAAGGCCTCGGCGCTGAGATCAGAGAACGCCTGCGCCTCTTCCTTGCAAATCAGCACCAGTGATCCAAATGTCGGCTGTTTCGGGCGCACCAGAATCAGCCAGGACCCTGTTTCCGCCACCTTCGTGTCGGGGAATCCAAAACTGACCGCGGTCGCGTTTGTCATCGGAGCGTCTCGCAGGCCGGTCTACTGAGCGTTTGATACATCGAGAGGCTCGTCCATCACCATGAAATCAGCAAGCGCCGCGGCGCTTATCGCGCTGACCGCCGCGCTTGGCGTCGCCACGTCCGCCTCCGCGGCCGCGGGCGCCGAGGATTGCCAGGGCCGGGTCACGGAGACCAGGCTCACCGTCCAGGTGGTCGGCGTGCGAGCCGCCAAGGGCCAGATGGCCATCACCCTCTATCCCGACGACGCCAAGCGATTCCTCGCCCCGCACCAGAAACTCGCCCGGGTCCGGGCCGTGGCCCAGGCGCCCATGACCACCGCCTGTTTCTGGCTCCCCGCCCCAGGGTACTACGCGATGGCGGTCTATCACGACGAGAACGGCAACGGCGATTTCGACCGCACGATCGTGGGTCTGCCCGCCGAGGGTTTCGCCTTCTCCAACGACCCACCGACCCCCACCGCCCTTCCGCCCTTCAAGGCCGTTCGCTTCAAGGTGGGCGAGGGTGACACGACCATTCGCGCCAAGCTCAGGTACCTGAAGTAGCGCTCGCTTGCCGCAAGGCATGGCCTTACGGCGGCAGAGCGTCGTAAGACGTTGATCCGAGCGATCACAGGGACCACCGAACTTGAGCAATGGAGCCGTGACCAAGCCCCTGGCCGTGACCATCGGCGAGTCGCAGGTGCGGGTCTGGGGCATGACCTCGCAACAACGGTTGGCGCGCACCTATCAGCGGCTTGGCCTTGCTGCGACAGAGCTCGGCGCCCTGCCGGCCGATGCGCCCGGCGTCATGATCGTCCATGCCGGCTGGATCTATGACGAGGCAGTGCTCCGGGCGCTAGCGGCGCGGTCGGGCGTGATGCTGGCGGACGATGCCGGCCGTCCCGTCGCCGCGCATGTGACCGCAGCCCAGGCCGCCAAGGTCGCCGCCAATCTGCTGGCCGGCCAGGCGGTCCCGGGGGTCGAGACGGTGACGGCGGTGGACCTCGCCGGCGCCTACAACCACGCCCTTCGCAAGCGCGAGGCGCCGATCCTGGAGCTCCTGACCCCGCAGAGCGTGCGCCAGGCGGAGGCGCGCCTCTTCAAGGGCTCCTACAAGGGCGTCACCGACCTCGTCACCAAATACGTCTGGCCGACGCCGGCCCGGATCGTCACCCGCTGGTGTGCGCTGGCGGGCGTCACGCCGAACCAGGTGACCATGTTCGGCCTGCTGCTGGTCTTCGCCGCCATGTACCTCTTCTGGACGGGCCATTTCGGCTGGGGCCTGGTCTGCGGCTGGGTGATGACCTTCCTCGACACCGTCGACGGCAAACTGGCGCGGGTGACGCTCAATTCCTCTGCCTTCGGCAACGTCTTCGACCACGGTATCGACTTGATCCATCCGCCCTTCTGGTGGTGGGCCTGGATCGTCGGCGTGCAGGCCGGTCCGCATCCCATGCCGGACGTCGCGCTGATCATGTGGATCGTGCTCGGTGGCTACTGGGTCCAGCGCGGCCTGGAGGGCGTCTTCATGCACACCTTCAAGATGCACGTGCACGCCTGGCGGCCGTTCGACAGCTTCTTCCGGCTGATCACCGCGCGGCGCAATCCGAACCTCCTGCTCCTCACCGGGGCCTGCCTCTTCGGCCGGCCCGACATCGGCATGCTGCTGGTGGCGGGCTGGACGGCGATCAGCCTGGGCGTCCATGCCGTCCAGATCCTGCAGGCCGCCATGACTCCGCGCGGCACGATGGTGTCCTGGCTCGCCAGCTGATGCGCGTCGGCGTCATCCGCAATCCGCAAAGCCACGCGAACCGCCGCGAGGGCGAGGTCGCCCCGCCGCGCGCCGACGTGCTGTTCGCCCAGCCGGACGCCTCGCACGACGTGGCCTGCGAAGTGATGCGTTTCGCCGAGGCGGGCTGCGAGCTCGTCGTCATAGACGGCGGCGACGGCACGGTCCGCGAAGTGCTCAGCGCGCTTCCGGCGGCTTTCGGCGACAAGCCGCCGCTGCTCAGCGTCATCGCGTCGGGGAAGACCAACGTGCTCGCCTTCGATCTCGGCGTCCGGGGCTCCTGGACGCTGGACGCCGCGCTGGCGGCGGCCGGAGAGACTGACGCCCGCATCCGCCTGCGCAGCCCGCTGCAGGTGGTGCGCGAAGGCTCTGACGGCCCTCCGATGACCGGCTTCGTCTTCGGCTGCGCCGCCATGGTGCGCCAGGAAGCGCTCGCTTCGGGCCTCCATCGCGCCCACGTCTTCCACAACCTGTCGGTGGCCCTGACGCTCGCGGGCGCCGTCGGCCAGGTCATGGCCGGGGGCGACGACAATCCCTGGCGCAGGGGCGAGCACGTGACGCTCAGTATCGACGACGCGCCCGCCCGGTCCGGACCGCGGCTCCTGACCATGGCCACGACCCTGCAGCGGCTGCCGTTCCGGATGCGGCCGTTCGGCCCGCCGCGGCACGGGCTGAAGTTCCTCGACGCCGACGCCCCGCCCCGCCACCTGGCGCGAGCGCTGCCCACCGTGCTCTGGGGGCGCGGCGAGGGCTGGCTGAACAAGAACGGCTATCGGCGGGGCGAGGCGCGCAAGCTGCGGGTGGTGCTCGAGGGCTCGATGTTTCTCGACGGGGAGGTCTATCCTGGCGGCGACCTGACCGTGACGGAGGGTCCGCGACTGCGGTTCCTGACCCCATGACGAGCGAGCTCACCGAGGCGGTTCGACGCGAGCTGACGCGGCCGGCGCCGGTGATGGCGACGGCGCTCGCCGCCAGCCTCGCCACGGCCTTCGACGATCCGGCTGCGATTCTGTTCTACGGCTCGTCGCTGCGCACCGGCGAGCGCGAGGGGATCCACGACTTCTACGTCCTCACCCATACCCCGCCGCGGGGACTGCGCGGCGCAGCCAGCCGCGTGCTCTGGCCCGATGTGAGCTATCGCGAAGTCGCCGACGAGTACGGCACGCTGCGCGCCAAGATCGCCTCGATGACGGTGGCTCAGTTCGAGGAAGCGGCTCGCGGGGAGGGCGTCGACACCACGATCTGGACCCGGTTCGTGCAGCCGGCCGCCCTGGTCTGGAGCGACGGACCCGCCAGCGTCGCCGCGGTGAGCCAGGCGGTGGCCGAGGCCGCCAAGACCGCCTCGCGCTTCGCTGCGGCCCTCGGCCCGCAGACGGGCGCTCCAGCCGCCTTCTGGAGGGCGCTCTTCCGGGAAACCTATGCGGCCGAGTTCCGCGTCGAGAGCCAGGGCCGCGAGAAGACCATCCTGGCGGCCGACCAGGCGCGCTACGACGCGCTCCTGCCTCTGGCCTGGACCGCGGCGGGGATCGCCTTCGCCGCGCACGACGGCGCGCTCAGCCCGCAGCTCTCGTCCGCCCAGCGCAAGCGGCTGGCGGGGGCGTGGGGGCGGCGGCGGTTCATGGGGCGGCCGCTGAATGTCGCACGCCTCCTGAAGGCCGCCTTCACCTTCGAGGGCGCGGCCCGCTATGCGGCCTGGAAAATCGAGCGCCACACGGGGATTCCGGTCGCCGTGACCCCTTGGCGCGAGCGGCATCCGATCCTGGCGGCGCCGGGCGTGCTCTGGCGCGTGGCGCGGGAACGTCGCCGCGGCTGACGCCGCAAACCGTTGATTAAGCGCACTTGGTGCAGGATGGGCCTTCTCGACAGGAAGCCCCATGGACGTCTCACGCGTGGCCGCCGCGCCCGCCGCTACTTTGCTCGCGCCGCTTCGACCGATCAGCCCGGCCGCAGCGGCTGCGCGCTCGGCCCCAGACTTTGCCGACAAGATCGGCCGTTTCCAGGCGCGTGCGAACACCGTGCTGGACGCCCGCGCCTCAGGCGCTGATCGCCTGCAGGCCTATCAAGACGTCTTCGCGATGGCCGTGAAGGGCGACCTTCTGGGCATGAGCGACGATGATCGGGCGCTCTACGACGCGGCGACCAGCAAGAGCGACATCGGCCAGCGGGCCTATCAACTGCAGGAGTCCTACATCGCCGCGGTCAACGGCGCGGCCCAGCGGGGCGGCGGGGCGGCGGCGATCAAAGCCGGCCTGGCGAATTTCGACAGCCTGTCGTCGTCGGACCAGCAGATCCTGTTCAAAGGGGGCATCGACGCCCCTGATCGCTCAGGCGCCGGCCCCTACGGCAGCGTGCAGGCTTGGCGCGACAACATGGGCGCCCAGCTCCAGATGGTCAGCTACATGCGGCCGGACGGCGTGTTCGACCCCAACCTCGCGGCGAAAAAGGCCCAGGATCCCAAATTCACCGAGGCGCTGGCGCTCTCGGGCGACCGCAACAACAATTCGGCGTCTTGGACCCAACGGGTCCTGCAGCTCTTCGGCGGTCAGACGCCAAAGGACCGGATCGACCTTTCCGACGCCGCCAGGGCGGCCGCCGCCAGGGCCGCCGCCGCCGGGGCGATAGGCGCCACGCCGCAGCCTTCGCCGACGCCCTACAAGACGGGTTCGATCGTCTCGACGCTCGCCTAGAGGGCGACGTTCAACGTCCTGCGGATCAGGCCGAGGCCTGGCGCGCTTGCTTCGGCAGCAGGCCGAATTCCTGACCGAGCTGGGCGAAGACGCTCAGCACCTTTTCGATCTGCTCGGGCGTGTGCGCGGCGCTGACGCTGGAGCGCAGCAGCGAGCGGTTCTCCGGCGTCGCGGGGGGCACGGCGAGGTTGAGGTAGACGCCGTTCGCCATCAGGGCGTTCCACATGCCCACGGCGGTCGCCTGGTCGGGCATGACCACGGCGGCGATCGGGCTCGCCTGCGGACCCATCTGGAAGCCCAGCGCGCGCAGGCCGTCGAACAGGTGGCGCGCATTGGCGTCCAGCTGGCGCCGCAGCTCGCCGTCCTCTTCCAGCCGCTTGAGGGCGGTGAGGGTCGAGGCGATGACCGCCGGGGGCAGGGACGCGGTGAACATGTACGGCCGGCTGACGATACGCAGCAGGTCGAAATCCTTCTCGTCGGAGACCACGAAGCCGCCGACGCTGCCCAGGCTCTTGGAGAAGGTGCCGACGATGAAGTCGACGTCCGCCTCGACGCCGGCCGCTTCGGCCAGGCCGCGGCCGCGTTCGCCGAGCACGCCCATCGAGTGAGCCTCGTCCACCAGCAGGTAGGCGCCCATCTCGCGCTTGACCGCGACGATCTCCTTCAGCGGAGCCACGTCGCCCATCATCGAGTAGATACCCTCGACCACGATCAGCCGGCCGCCGGGCTGGTCGCCCAGGCGCTTCAGGCGCTTGTAGAGGTCTTCCGGGTCGTTGTGGCGGAAGCGGATGACTTCCGAATGCGACAGGCGCGCGCCGTCATAGATCGAAGCATGGCTGTCGGCGTCGAGGATGAGGTGGTCGCCGCGGCCCACGAGCCCGGAGATCACGCCCAGGTTCGCCTGGTAGCCGGTGGTGAACACCATGGCGTGCTTGCGGTCGTAGAACTTGGCCAGGGCCTGTTCCAGGGCCAGGTGGCCCGCGAAGGTGCCGTTGGCGAACCGCGAGCCGGTCGTGCCCGTGCCCCACTGGCGCACCGCCGCGGCCGAGGCTTCGATACAGGCCTCGTCGAACGTCAGGCCGAGATAGTTGTTGGTGCCGAGCAGGATGACCTTCTTGCCGTCCAGCATGCCCTCGGTCGGCGAGAGCACGGCGTCGAAGCGCACGTTCGACGGATCGGCGCCGACGCTGCGGATCGCGTCCAGCGGGGCCCGGTAGCCCAGATGCTTGTCGAGAAGCCCCATTCCTACGCCCTCGCCCGCAGTTCGTTGATCAAGGCTGCCAGGTCGCCCACGGTCTCTACGTCCGCGAGGCGATCCAACGGGATCGAGAGCTCGAATACATCCTCGAGCTCCATGACGATGTTCATGAGAGTCAGCGAATCAACTCCAAGGTCGCGACCGATGTCGGACGCAGCCGTCACATCGACGTTGCGTTGCATGACTATACCAGCCGTACGTCCAATTTGTCGGACCGTAAGATCGGTAACCGACTCCATCTGCACTACCCCCAACGACAATCCTCTCGACTTTCCTGGCCCCAGGCGCGGCTATATGCGCACGGGACCCGCATAGTTAAAGTGGTTCGACCAGTTTAGCGCCTAGAGCCAACCCTGCGATCGGTACCATCCGATCGTCTGTCGGAACCCCGACAGCAGGTCGTACACAGGCGTCAGCGTGTTGGCTGCACGCTCATTCGGTCGGACCCCCCAATCCAAATGTGTCAGTTCGTTGACCTTGCCGAATGTAAGCACGGTGCTTCCCCGACGCCAGTTATTCGCGAATTCGTCAACCATGGCCATGGCGTAAAGGGCCGCAGGGGGTATCCGCACAAGGCGTGGACGGCGGTCAAGAGCTTGGGCGGCGGTCTGCATGATCTCGCGCCAATCGTAGCCCTCGGGCCGTCCATCGCTCAGGGAGACCGTCAAAGGCAAGGGTGATTCGGCCAACGCGACGATCTGGCGCGCCGCATCCTCGACGTGGATCAGCGCCGTCCGGGCGGCCGGATCGAGCACTGGAAGGAACGGCCCGGAGGCCGCCAGCTTGAACAGCCGAAGGGTTTCGCGGTCGCCCGGACCATAGACGGCGGGCGGCCGGATGACCGTCAGCCGATCCCCCAGAAGCCCGTGGGCGACGTCTTCGCCGCCCCGTTTGCTGGCGGCGTAGGGCGAGAGCTGCGGTTCGCGGGCCGCCAGGCTGGAGATCTGCAGGAGGTGGGCGAAGGTCGCCGCCGTGGCCGCGGCCACCCTGCGGCTGCCTTCGATGTTCACGCGGTCGAGGTCGCGCTTCTTGCCGCCGATCTGGCCCGCCACGTGGATGACGACGTCGGCGCCTTCGCAGAGCCGGGCGAGCGCCGCCTCGTCGGCGAGGTCGCCGCGGACCACTCCGGGCGTCAAGCCGCTCCAGAACAGGCTCGTCGGATCTCGCCTGGCCAGGATGCGCACGGAAAAGCCGGCGTCCGCCAGCGCCCGCACCACGTGCTGCCCCAGGAACCCCGTGGCCCCAGTGACGGCGGCCAGGCCCCGCGGGGGGCTCACGCCCGGGCGGGCTCCAGCTCATAGGCGCCGGCCAGGTAGGCGGCGCGGGCCCTGGAGCGACTGAGCTTGCCGGACGAGGTCTGGGGCAGGGCGTGGGCGCCCACCAGCCGCACCAACGCCTCGACGCTGTGACGCTGTCGCAGAACCGCCTCGACCTCGTTTCTCAGGGCCTCGCGCACCACGGGGTCGCTGGAGCGGGTCTGGACCAGCACCACCACCTGCTCGTCTTGGGCGCCCGGCACGGAGAAGGCCGCCACGTCGCCGCTGCGCACCGCCGCCAGTTCCGCCTCGCAGGTCCATTCCAGGTCCTGCGGCCAGATGTTCCGGCCGTTCACGATCATCAGGTCCTTGCTGCGGCCGGTCAGTACGATCTCGCCGCCGTCCAGGAAGCCGATGTCGCCGGTGTCGAGCCAGCCGTTGGCGAAAAGTACGCGGGCGGTCTCTTCCGGCTGGCGGAAATAGCCCTTCATCAGGCTGGGACCGCTGGCGAAGATGCGGCCGACGCCGCGTTCCGGCAGCACCGCGCCGTCCTCGCCGCGCACTTCCAGCTTGTGGTCGGGAAGCGCCGGGCCGCAGCGGGCGAAATCGCGGGCCCGGCTGGCGTTGGCGGCGGGAACCGCGAGGTTCTCGCGCTCCAACCGGCTGATATCCAGACTCTCGACCTCCAGTCCGCGGCCCAGCGGCGCCATGGTCAGGGCCAGGGTCGCCTCGGCCATGCCGTAGCTCGCCACGAACGCCTTGTCCGAGAAGCCCGCGGGCGCGAAACGCTTGGCGAACTCCTGCAGCGGGCCGGTGCGGATCATGTCGCCGCCGAGGCCCGCGATCCGCCAGCCCGAGAGGTTCAGGCCCTCGACGCCGGCCGCCTCCGCCCGCCTCGCGCAGAGCTCGAAACCGAAGGTCGGGCTGTAGGAGATCGTCGCGCCGTTGCGGCCGATCAGGTCCAGCCAGAGCAGCGGCCGGCGCACGAAGGCGCCCGTGGGCAAGAGGTCCACCGACATCTGGCAGGTGAGCGGGCTCAGCACGAAGCCCACCAGGCCCATGTCGTGGAACAGCGGCAGCCAGGAGATCGCCCGGTCGGCGGGCTTCACCTGCAGTCCGTAGCGGGTGATCGCCTGGGCGTTGGCCATCAGGGCGCGATGGGTCACCAACACGCCGGTCGGGAAGCGCGTGCTGCCCGAGGAGAACTGCAGATAGCAGGGGTCGTCTTCGCCGACCGCCGGCAGGGCGGCGCCGGCCGGTTCCGGCAGGTCGGCCAAGCTGCCGATAAAACGCAGCGCTGCGGGAGGCGCTTCGGCGAACCAGGCCGCGATGGTGGCCGGGCCCAACAGGGCCGCGGCGTCCGCCGACTGCAGCATGCGCCCGACCTGGGCGATGTAGGCCTCGCGGCCGCCGAGCGGCGCGGGCAGGGGCAGGGTGGCGGGGACCAGGCCCGCGTATTGGCAGGCGAAGAATCCGCGGATGAAGTCGCCGTCGGTTTCGGCCACCAGGCCTACGCGCTCGCCGGCCGTCAGACCCGTCGCCAGCAGGCGCTGCGCCAGGACCAGCGCCTCGTCGCGCAGGCGGGAATAGGAGAGCGCTTCGGCCACCTCGCCGCGCAGGGAATGCAGGGTCACGCCGGTCTCGCCGCCCGCGGCGAAGTCCAGGGCCTCGGTCAGGGTGGCGAAATCGGCGAGCCGAATGGCGCGGTCGGCTGCGGTCGGAAGTATCATCACTCGCCGCCCTTCGCCCGAAGGGGGGGCTCGGCGCAAGCCATTTCCTGCAGGGCGGCAGGAGACACCGCCCCGGACTGACGTCCGAGCATGAACAACATGCCCGCCGCGAGGGCCGCCATGGCCGCCACCAGCGCAGCCCCGGCGCCGGTGATCCCGAACCTGTCGATCATGAACGGTAGGGCGGCCAGGAGGGCGCCGGCGACCACCAGCCGCACCTTCAGCGAGTCGCCCGGGCGGCCCAGCGTCACCAGCATCGGATCGAGCGGCAGGGCCCAGATGCCGATCACCGCGGCGGCGACCTGCCAGACCATGATCGAGGCCGCCGGCGCGAAGGCCGGGCCCATCACCAGCGTGAGCAGCGGCTTGCCGACCAGCACGGTGACCAGCAGCAACGCGGTGCCGACCCCGCCGCCGACGACGCCCACCTGCAGGGCCAGCCGGCGCATGGCGTGCTCGCCGTGGCTGACGTGCAGGCGGGCGAGCTCGGGATAGAGCGCCGGGATCAGCAGCCGCGCGGGCTTGGCGAGCGCATCGGCCACCTGCCGCCCGATCCGCCACAGCGCCGCCGGGACCGGTCCGGCCAGGGCGCCGACCACGATGGTGATGGTGTGGGTGAAGGCCACGTCGAGGCTGGAATTGAAATTGGTGGCCCAGGCGAAGCGCCAGGCCCCGGGCATGCCGAGGGTGAGCGGGGTCCCGTACCAGCGGAACCCGGCCAGTAGGCCGCGCCGGCGCATTTCCAGGACCGCCGAGCCGGCCAGGTAGACAAAGGCGACGACTGTCCCTGCGGCCCAGACGATCAGGAAGCTGCTCAGGGTGGCGGCGCCCAACAGGAACGCCAGTCCGCTGCCGGCCAGGCGCACCAGCGAACTGATCGGCGCCTGGGCCGCGATCAGGTCGAAGCGGTCGAACAGTCGCAACAGGCCGATCGGCGTCGCCGACGCCATCACCATGATCGTCAGGCAATAGAGCGCGGCCTTGGGGCTGTCGGCAGGGTTCCAGCCCAGCCTGTCGCCGAACAGCAACGCCGCGGTCACGGCGACGGCCACGCCTACCAGGCTCGACGCCACGTCGAGGAAGAGGGTGAAGCGCATGACGTGCTGCAGCTTGTTGCGCTCGCCGGCCGCCAGCGGGCCCGAGCCGTAGTGCAGCACGGTCTGCCAGGAGTTGAACTTGACCACCTCGCCGACCAGCTGCGCGAAGGCGTTTATCAGGATCAACACCCCGACCTCGCGCACGCCCAGCAGCCGCGCCGCCACCGCCATGTAGCCGAGGCTGATCACCGCATTGGCCGCGCGGCCGCCCAACAGCACGCCGGCGTTCTGGAGGACGCGGTGCAGCAGGGGGCGTTCGGGGCTGGCCATGGCGGTCATCGCGCGCAGTCTTCCGCCTCGCGGGCCGGCTTGTCGACAATCCGATGCAAAGGGGTCAGCGGCCTTTGAGCTGGGTGCGGACGCCGCCCTTGAACACCATGCGGTCGCCTTTGTCGGAGACCGCATAGCTGCCCGACTGTACCGCGCCCGTCGGGCCTTGGCCCTGTACATTGCCGCCGACCACCTTGCCGGTGCCGGTGTCGATCACGGCGTTGTTGGCCACGAAGTGGAAGCCGCCGGCCTCCTCCACCCTGACGTCGCCCTCCAGGCTCAGCGACCGGTTGTCCTCCCGGAAGACCCCACGCTCGGAGACCGTATTGGTGGCCGCGCCGCCCGCCTGGCTGACGCTCACCTTCGGCTTGTCGAGCAGGATGCGGGCGTTGTCCTTCGGATCACGCACGCCGGACTGGGCGGTCACCAGATAGCGGCTGCCGTCACGCCCCGAGCCGGTGAACTGCGGATTGACCATCCGCACCGTGCTTTCGGAAACCATCGGCGCCGTCGCCGCACTGGCCTTCAGACTGCGCCAAGTGACCTGGCCCACGACGCTCACCAGCGCGACGACCGCCGCCACCGGCAAGGTGCGGCGCAGGAACTTCACCCAGACGAGCCGCCGTCGGCGGCGCTCCATCGGGGCGGTCAAGGTGGCGTCCGTGCTCAAGTCGATCGTCCAGCGGCCCCGCGGGGAGAGCCCAAGCCGCGCAGCACATAGCTGCGATCGCGACCACCGTCTCGCAAGACCTTGCCGAAAATGGGTCGGAGGCGGCCCCGGTTGATCCAAATCCCCTGACGATGATCTAACGGATCTGGGCAGGGGGGCGGCGATTGGCATCGATCGGAGCCGAGGCGCAAGATCGAGTGGACCTGGCGCGCGAGCCCGCCTTCCGACTTGGCCCTCTGAGCGTGATCCCGCCGCTGCGCCAGGTTACGCGCGACGGATTGAGCAAAACCCTCGAACCGCGCGTCATGCAGGTGCTGGTCGCGCTCGCGCGGGCCCAGGGCCGCATCGTGGGCCGCGGCGACCTGATCGCGCGGTGCTGGGATGGCCGCATCGTCGGCGAAAACGCGATCAACCGGGTGGTTTCCCTGCTTCGCCGGCTCGGGAAGGAGTTCGGCCAGGGCTGCTTCGAGATCGAGACGGTGACCAAGGTCGGCTATCGGCTGCTGTTGCTGACCGGAGATGGCGCGGACGTCGCAGATGGCCGCTGCGCGGTGATCCGCGCACCCGCGAAGCGCCGACAGCTCGTCGCCGGGCTGGCGCTCGCCCTGACGGGCGTCGTCGGCGCCAGTGTCTATGTGGCGGCCTCGGTAGGCGCCAAGCGAGCCCGCGCCCAGGCCGCCTATGCGGCTGGAATCGAACTCCAACGCCAGGGCCGGCCTGAGCGCCTCAGCCAGGTTGTCGCCTATTTCCGTGAAGCCACGCAGATCGACCCCGATTTCGCCGAAGCCTGGGGCGCGCTCGCCCTGAGCTATCGAGACCAAGGCCGGGCCGAAAGCCTGCCGCTCCGCGAAGCCAAATTCGCAACCGCGCGCGCCGCCGCGCACAGGGCGCTGGCCCTCGACAGCGGCAACCGCGACGCCACCCTCGCGCTGATCCTCACCGGCCCGTATTTCCGGCGCTGGGTAACCGTCGAGCGTCAGGGCCGCAGTGCGATGTCGCGGTTCCCACAGGAGTCGCTGTTGTCGGAGGTGGTGGCGGAAATCCTGTGCGAGACCGGCCGCTGGCGCGAGGCGGGCGCCATCGCAAGGACGCTGGTCGCCAAGGAACCGTTCGACGGTTGGCATCAGCGGTTGCTGGGGAACGCGCTCTGGCATTCCGGAGAGATCGAGTGGGCGCGGGCCACATTTGACCGGGCCGCGCGCCAACATCCGGAAAACCCGTGGCTTTGGCTCGCGCGCTTCAACTTCCTGGCTATGAGCGGGTGGCCCGAGGAAGCGCTGAAGCTGGCCCAGGGCAAAAGCGCCTGGCCCAACGCCACGCTCCCTCTGTCGCTCGACCTCGGCGTCCTTTGCGCGCGGGCGCTGGCCACCAGAAGTTCAGCCGACACCGCACGCGCCGTCTCCGGCCTGATCGCCGCCCGGGCGAGTGGACGGGTCGGCTCCTTCATCTCGATCCAATACCTGGTCGTCCTCGGCGCGATCGATACCGCCTTCGCCCAGACTTATGACTACTACTTCGGACTTCTGGATCCGAAGACGGGCAGGCGCCGGGCGCCATCGACAGCCGACGATCGCTGGACAAATTTCCTCTTTGCACAGCCTACGGCGCCCCTTCGCCTCGATCCCCGGTTTCCTGAGCTCACCAAAGCTCTCGGCTTGGAGCAATATTGGCAGACCACCAACTCAACGCCCGACTATCGGCGTGCGGCGGCCTGATCCCGCCTGCGGCAATCATCACCTCCTCATAAGCTCTTGATCACATCGGCTGTGTGGAGTGATCGGCGCTGCGCCAACACAGTCGTCGAGCTTCGCCAGGGAGAAACCTGATGAGAAAGCGCCAACCGCGCTCGCTCCCAGCGCGCGGCAGAGCAGAGGCGCCGCATGGCCACCATCAACCTGACACCCGGTGACGATCGCATCAGCATCAGTCCCACCGTGAACCCTGGGAGCGACGCGATCCATGGGCTGGCGGGGGATGACTACATCTACGGTGGGTTCGGCAACGACCAGCTGTTCGGCGACGAGGGGAACGACACCCTGCTCGGCGGACCAGACAGCGACGTGGTCGACGGCGGCTCCGGCGTGGACACGGCGAGTTGGGAGGGGGCCCAGGAAGAGATCCGGGTAGACCTCCGGATATCCGGAGCGCAGGACACCGGCGCCGGGTTCGACACCCTCGTCAACATCGAGAACCTCGTCGGCAGCGGCGTCTACGGCGACATTCTCAATGGCGATGCGCGGGCGAACGCCATCAACGGCCTGGGCGGCGACGACTCCATCACCGGCGGGGACGGCGCCAACTACCTGCGCGGCGACGACGGGGCCGACACGATCACCGGCGGCGCGGACTTCGACGATATCAACGGGAACGTCGGCAATGACAGCGCGTCCGGCGGCCCTGGCGACGACTGGGTGGTCGGCGGCAAGGACAACGACAACCTCTCCGGAGAGACCGGCGGCGATGTCGTCTGGGGCAACCTGGGCAATGACACGCAGGATGGCGGCGATGGCGCCGACCAGGTTCGCGGCGGCCAGGGCGACGACATCGTCAACGGCGGCGCGGGCGGCGACTTCGTCTCGGGCGACCGTGGAAACGACACCATTACCGGCGGCGCTGGGGCAGACCTCTTCCACGGCTCTCAGGACGCCGGCATCGACCGGGCGCTGGACTTCAGTCTGGCGGAGGGCGACCGCGTGATGCTCGATCCCGGCACGACCTACACCGTTGGTCAGGTCGGCGCGGACACCGTCATCGACATGGGCGGAGGCCACCAGATGATCCTGGTCGGCGTGCAGTTGTCGACGCTGACGGCAGGTTGGATCTTCCTGGGGTAGGCCGGCCGTCTTCGCTGGGCTTGCCGAAGCGCTACACTATCGCGGCCCGGGACTTAAGGGATTCACCTAGTAGGACGGCCGGCCCGATCGGGTGACAACTCAAGCTCCATAGCGGCAGGAGGTTGGGAAATGACTTCGTTGAAGAACCGTACGGCTGGTGTCTTGCTTGTCTCGGGGCTGCTCCTGGGGGGATTGAGTCTCAGCGGTTGCGCCACTGAAAAGTACGTGGACGAGCACATCGCCACCTTGAGCACACGCGTCGACGCGGTGGATGCGAAGGCGCAGGACGGTATTCAGCGCGCCGACGCCGCCAATAGCGCGGCGCAGGCCGCCGCAAGCGCCGCGCAAGCGGCCGCGGCTGACGCCCGAACCGCCAACCAGCGGCTCGATCAGTTGACGCCGCGGGTGGACACCCTTGAGCAACAGCGCGTTGCGAAGCGGGCCCGGCACTGATCTTCAGTCGGAATGCGGGGTCAGGCGGAACTTTGCCGACCTGCCCCCGCTTCCCCTACAGGTGGGGCCGTAGGCTGGCCTGCGGTTCATGGAGCGGGCTATGCGCCACCCTTTGAGAACAGCGCTCATGACGTGGGCGCTGAGTCTCGGCGTGCTGTTGGTCGGGGCGCTTTCGCCATCGGTCGCGGCGGCGCAAAACTTGGAGAAGATTGCCGACGCCCAGGCGCCAGCATCCGACCCAACCGACGATGTCCCGCAGCGGACAGCCGATCGGATTGACCACGTTCCGCAGCCGGCGCCGTACCCGACTGCCGACGTCCCGCTGCGGGCGTCGAGCGAGGCTAGCGGCGTTGCGGAGCCGGCATCGGATCAGAGCGCCGAGGTCGGGGAAACGGCGTCCGACGGGACCGCCGATATCCCGCTGCCGGCGCCGTATCCGACTGCCGACGTCCCGCTGCGGGCGTCGAGCGAGGCTAGCGGCGTTGCGGAGCCGGCATCGGATCAGAGCGCCGAGGTCGGGGAAACGGCGTCCGACGGGACCGCCGATATCCCGCTGCCGGCGTCGGAGGCCGCGGCGCAATTCGAAGGCTGGGTCGTCGCCTCCGGCGACAACGGCGGCCTGCCGTTCATGATCATCGACAAAGAGAACGCCGAGGTGCTGGTCTATTCCTCCGATGGCGAGCTCCGAGGCGCTGCACCCGCCCTGCTCGGCCTGGCGCGCGGCGACGACTCCGCGGCCGGCATCGGCGACCGGAAGCTCTCCAGCATCCGCCCGAAGGATCGCACCACGCCGGCGGGCCGGTTCATCGCCGGGTTCGGGCCGGCCGTTGGCCAGGGCGACGTCCTGTGGGTGGACTACAAGGATGCGGTTTCGATGCACCCGGTGATCACCGCCAACCGCAAGGAGCGGCGCCTGCAACGTCTGCGGACGCCGACCCCCGAGGACAACCGCATCACCTTCGGCTGCATCAACGTCCCGTACGCCTTCTACGAGCAGGTGGTCCGACCGGCCTTCACGGGCGTCAGGGCCGTTGTCTACGTCCTGCCGGATACGAAGCCTCTGGAGGAGGTCTTCCCGGCGTTCCGGTCGCAACAGCGGGCCGAAAGCGCCGCCGCGCATGCGACAATCGCTGCCCAGGGTTCGACCCAGAACGCGCCCGATTGACCCGGGCCCGGCGAGGCGGCCAGCCCGATTCCGCGGTCGGAATATGGGATCGCGTCTCAGGCGCCGGACCGGATTGAAATTCATCATGCGACGCTCCAACTGGGAGGACGTCAGCAACGTCCTTGACGCAGGCGGACGAGCCGAGCCCGACGCACGGATTCGGCGAGGACGCGGCGCATCGACCTCAATGTGGTGGCTTAGTCGAGTGCAAACCCGTGTGACGATCCAGCCGTACGAAGGCTGCTCGCGCCGCCGGCCCGGCCGCGGGGCCCTGGCGATGGCTACGGTTATGGCGTTGGCCGCGCCGGCGTCCGCCCTGGCCCAGCCGGATACGCCCAACACCGTCTCGCCCGCGGTTGTCCACCCTCAGTCCGACTCCGAGACGCCCTACGATCCCTGGCGGCGGGTGAACCGGCCGATCTTCACCTTCAGCATGCACGTGGACCGGGGCATCATCGCACCGATCGCGCACGGCTATCGGCGTGTCGTGCCGGCGCCGATCCGCAATCGCGTCACGTCGGCGCTCGACAACCTCGGCGAGCCGGGGACGGCGCTCAACGACCTGGCCCAGGGCCATCCGAGCCGCGCCGGCGTGGCGACCGCGCGCTTTGTAATAAACTCGACAATCGGCCTCCTGGGGCTGTTCGACGTCGCGTCGCGCATGAACCTGCCGTACCACGAGGCCGATTTCGGCCAGACGCTCGGCCGCTATGGCGCCCAGCCGGGCCCCTATCTCTATGTGCCGATCGTCGGTCCTTCCAACTTCAGGGATGGACTGGGCCGGATCGTCGACCTGTTCACCGATCCGGTCTCGCTGTTTACCGGCGGCATCACCACAACCCTGGGCGCGACGCGGTTCGCGGCCACCACCGTCGACGTCCGGGTTGGCGCCGACAGCGCCTTCCGCGCGCTGCAGGATGCGACCGACCCCTATGCGACGACCCGCTCGGCCTACAGCCAGCGCCGGACGGCGTTCGTGCAGCAGGCGACCGGAGAGGCGGGCGTCCTGCCCGACTTCGAGCCCGCGCCGGTCGCGGCCTCGGCGACATCCTCGCCCGCCCCCGCCCCCGCGCCCGTCGCAGCCGCGGCGGCATCTTCGCCTGCGTCCGTGCCGGCGGCGACCACAGCGACGGAGGTCCTGCCCGACTTCGACGCCGAACCGACGGCGCCCTCGCCAAAACCCTCCCTCGCCCCCAATTGAAGACACGCCCAGGTTCAGGATCGCGGATGCACAGCCAACCCAGAAGACGCGCCCTTCAGATCGCGATCATCCTGCTCTTCGGAGCACTTGGCACGGCCGCACCGGCCCTGGGGCAGGACGCCGGCGCGCGGGGCCGCGAGCCCCAGGCCGAGCAGTTCGTCCAGGACGCCGCCCAGAGGGTCGTTGCGGTCCTGGCCGATCGCAAGCTGAGCCTCGCGCAGAAGGACGCCACGTTCCACCAGGCGATCAACGAACTGGCGGACGTCCCCAAGGTCACCAACTTCGTGCTGGGCAAATATGCACGCACCATCACGCCGGCTCAGCGCGAGCAGTTCGCCACGGCGTTCCGGGCCTATGCCGAAAGCGTCTATCAGAACCGCATCAACGACTACCGCGGCGAAAAGCTGACGGTGACCGGATCGGTCGTGCGCAAGCCCGGCGACGTAGTGGTCAATACGACGATCTCCGGTGGACAGCTCGACCGGCCCGTCGTGGTCAACTGGCGGGTGCAAGGCGCCGCGGGGTCGTGGAAGGTCGTCGACGTGCAGTTCAAGGGCGTCTGGCTGGCCATCACCCAGCAGCAGGATTTCGTGTCGACGATCGACAACGCCGGCGGCGATATCGGCGTGCTCATCGCCCAGTTGCAGCGTGACGCCCAGCGGCCCGCCACGGCCAGCCGCTGATGTCGCGAGAAGCCTCCGGCATGCGTGAGCAATGGGCCGAGACCGGAATGGGCGCCGCGGTGATCGCCGTCGCGGCCGCCTTCCTGATCTATTCCTTGAGCGTCGGCGGAGTCGGCAAGACGCGGGGCGCCTACGATGTGACGGCCAGGTTCGGCGAGGCGGGCTCGCTGGCTCCGGGGGCGGCGGTCAGCGTGGCCGGGGTCAAGGTCGGCACGGTCTCGCAGATCACCCTCGACCCCAAGACCTATATGGCGGTGGCCCGCCTCAGCCTCGACCCGACCGTCAAGCTGCCGTCCGACTCCACGGCCAAGATCACCAGCGACAGCCTGCTGGGCGGAGTGCATGTCGCCATTGCGCCGGGGGCGGCGCCGGACGATCTGAAGCCCGGCGGCGAGATCGAGAACACCCAGGGCGCGGTCGATCTGTTCGGCCTGATCGGCCAGGTCATGCGGCCGCAGGACGCCAAGCCCGCGTCCGCCGCGCCGGCGACGGCCGAGGCGCGGTAGTTGACCGCCGCGGGCCTATCGACGACGCGCGGCAATCCGGTGCGCGCCATCGGACGAGCTACGCTGGGCATGGTCCGCGTGGTGGGCGCGGTGTCACTGTTCGCAGTGCGCGGCGTTGCGGCGGTCTTCAGCCCGCCCTGGTTCGCGGGACAACTGCTGCGTCAGTTGCGGGCCATCGGATTCTTCTCGCTGCCGGTGGTGGGCCTGACCGCGGTGTTCACCGGCGCAGCGCTCGCGCTCAACATCTTCACCGGCGGCGGCCGGTTCAACGCCGAACAGGTGATGCCGCAGATCGTGGCCCTGGGCATCACCCGCGAGTTGGGGCCCGTGCTGGCGTCCCTCATGCTCGCAGGACGGGTGTCGGCGGCCATCGCCGCCGAGATCGGCGCCATGCGCGCGACCGAACAGATCGACGCCATGCGCACCCTTTCAACCGACCCTTTCCGCTATCTGGTGGCGCCACGGCTGCTGGCGGCCGTGCTGGTCACGCCGCTCCTGACCATCGTCGCCGACACGCTGGGCATTGCCGGCGGCTGGCTCGTGGCCGTCAGGGTGCTGAACTTCAACCCGACGACCTACATCCACAACACCGCCACCTTCCTGCAACCGTGGGACGTCGGATCGGGCCTCATCAAGGCCGCCGTCTTCGGGTTCATCGTCGCCTTGATGGGCTGCTACCATGGCTACAGGGCTTCGGGCGGCGCGCGGGGGGTCGGGCGGGCGACGACGCACGCCGTGGTCTCGGCCGCCGTCCTGATCTTCGCGGCGGACTATCTGCTCACTTCGCTGTTCGCACACCCATGAGCGCCACGCCCAAACTGGAATGGAAGGGGATCGACAAGCGCTTTGACGGCGCGCCGGTGCTCGCCGGATTCAATCTCAGCGTCGCGGCGGGCCGCTCGCTGGTGATCATCGGGCGATCGGGCGAGGGCAAGTCGGTGGCGATCAAGACCGCGCTTGGGCTCATGCGGCCGGACGCCGGGCAGGTCGCGCTGGACGGCCGCGATACGGTCGACCTGAGCGAGAGCGCGCGGCGGCGCCTGTTCTCCGGGGTGGGCGTCCTCTTCCAGGGCTCGGCGCTGTTCGACAGCCTGACGGTCTGGGAGAACGTCGCGTTCCGCCTGATCAACGCCGACGGCGTCGCCCGGCGCGCCGCCAGGGACCGGGCCGTCGGCGCGCTGGAGCGCGTCAGGCTTGGCGCGGAAGCGGCCGATCTCTACCCGTCGGAACTCTCCGGCGGCATGCAGAAGCGGGTCGGTCTCGCCCGCGCGGTGGTCGCCGATCCGGAACTCCTGTTTTTCGACGAGCCGACCACGGGGCTCGACCCCATCACGGCGGCGGCGATCAACGCGCTGATCGTCGAGCAGGTCCGCCACCTGGGCTGCACGGCCATCTCGATCACCCACGACCTCGCCTCGGCGCGGACGATCGGCGACGAGATCGCCATGCTGCAGGACGGCAAGATCGTCTGGCGCGGGCCGGCGTCTGACCTGGATCGGACCGATAATCCCCACGTGCGGCAGTTCGTCGAAGGGCGCGCGGATGGCCTCGTCACCGGCGCTGATCAGAGCGACGCTCGCGCCATCCGTGTCGGCGCAGGCCTCACTGGCGGGAGGCCACGACAACGCAACGGCGGGCCCCAAAGGGCGCCGGTGGCGCGCCGCCGCCCTCCGACACATGACGCTGGAAGCTGAAGGTCGCCAGGAGCGGCGTTTCCTCGTGCGAGAACACGCTCTTCGGCGGCGAACGGATCTCGGCGACGATGTCGATGTCGGCCGGCGCGTTCAGCGTCGTTCCGAAGCCCCAGACTTTCACCGGTTGGCCGCCGCGCAGCGAATAGCGCCCGCTGCCTGGCGAATAGGAGCGGGAGGATTCGCTGACGATCCCCTCGCCGCGCATCCTGTAGACGATGTCCGTCTTGCCCTCGGCCTGGAGCCACAGCTCGAACTGATGCAGGTCGTCGGCCTCGATGGTCTCGATCAGCCAGCCGCACAGCTGGCCAGCGTGCGCGGGGACGGCGACTGCTCCCAGCGCCATCGCCAGGAGACCGTTTCGCAAGAGACCGATCATCCGCCCGCTCCCGTTTGCCGATACGGTGTTCTATCACGATCCCCGGCCAGGCTGTGCTAGCGAACGGGCAGGCGGCTCGGAGCGGACAGAGGCAATGGTCGAACGGTTCGACTACATCGTCGTGGGCGGGGGATCGGCGGGCTGCGTGCTCGCCAACCGCCTGTCGGCCGATCCGCGCAACCGCGTCCTGCTGCTGGAGGCGGGCGGCCAGGACAACTGGATCTGGTTCCACATTCCCGTCGGCTACCTCTTCTCGATCGGCAATCCGCGCGCCGACTGGATGTTCGAGACGCAGCCCATCCCGGGGCTGGACGGCCGCGCGCTGAACTACCCGCGGGGCAAGGTGATCGGCGGCTCGTCGGCCATCAACGCCATGATCTACATGCGCGGGCAGGCCGCCGACTACGACGGCTGGCGGCAGCTGGGCCTCGCCGGTTGGGCCTGGGACGACGTCCTGCCGCTGTTCCTGGCGCAGGAGGACCACATCGCCCCGCCGGGGCCGCTGCACCGCAGTGGCGGCGAGTGGCGGGTCGAACATCCGCGGATGCGCTGGGACGTGCTGGACGCCTTCGCCCAAGCCGCCGAGCTGGCCGGCATCCCGCCGGTTGAGGACTTCAACTCGGGGGACAACTTCGGCTGCGGCTATTTCCAGGTGAACCAGAAGGCCGGACGCCGCTGGAGCGCCGCCACGGCCTTCCTCAAGCCGGTGCTGGGACGCCCGAACCTCAAGCTGGAGACCGACGCGCGGGTCAGCCGCGTGCTGATCGAGGACGGCCGCGCCGTCGGAGTCGTTTGGACGCGGGATGGTGTCGCGCAAGAAGCCCGCGCCGACGGCGAGGTCGTGCTGGCGGCGGGTGCGGTCGGCACGCCGCAGCTCCTGGAGCTCTCCGGGCTCGGCGACGGCGCGCGGCTGCAGACACTGGGCATCCAGACGGTGCGCGACCTGCCGGGCGTCGGCGAGAGCCTGCAGGACCACCTGCAGATCCGGCCCTACTATGAGGTCGCCGGCGTGCCGACCCTGAACGACCTCTACGCCTCCTGGTGGCGGCGGCCGCTGATGGCGCTGGAATACGCGGTCCATCGGCGCGGGCCGATGTCGATGGCGCCCTCGCAACTTGGGGCCTTCGCGCGCTCATCGTCCGAGCACGCGACGCCAAACGTGCAGTTCCACGTCCAGCCGCTGTCGCTCGACAAGTTCGGTGAGGCCCTACACCTCTTCCCGGCGATCACCGTCAGCGTCTGCAACCTCAGGCCCACCAGCCGCGGCGCAGTCCATCTGGCCAGCCCCGATCCCATGCAGGCCCCGCTGATTCAGCCCAACTACCTCTCGACCCCGGAGGACGAGCGCGTCGCCATCGACTCCATGCGGCTGGTGCGGAAGATTGTCGGCCAGGCCCCGCTGCAGCGCTTCTCACCCAAGGAACGGCGGCCGGGCGCCGAGGCCAGGTCGGACGTCGAACTGCTGAGCGCCGCCCGCGCGCTCGGGACGACCATCTTCCACCCCGTCGGCACCGCGAAGATGGGCGCAGCCTCCGATCCCCTGGCGGTGGTGGACGAGCGCCTGCGGGTGCATGGCCTCGCCGGATTGCGCGTCGCCGACGCCTCGGTGATGCCAAGGATCACTTCGGGCAATACCAACTCGCCGACCATGATGATCGCCGAAAAGGCCGCCCGGATGATGCTGGCCGACCGCTAGGGCGCGGCGGTCTTCTGCCAGGTCACCGGCATCGGATCGCGGCCGCCCTCGGTGATGAAGCGGTCGATGCGGGCGCGCAAGACGGGCAGGGGCACGCTGCCCATCGAGAGCACCGTGTCGTGGAAGGCCCGGATGTCGAACTTCGAGCCCAGGGCCTTCTCGGCCTTCGCCCGCTCGTCGACGATCGCCATCATGCCCAGGTAGTAGGAGACCGCCTGGCCCGGCCAGGAGATGTAGCGGTCCACCTCGATCTCGATGTCATGGTCGGCGAGCGCGGTGTTCTCGTGCAGGAATTGGATGGCCTGCGCCCGGGTCCAGCCCTTGTGGTGGATGCCGGTGTCGACCACCAGCCGGGCCGCGCGCCACATCTGGAAGGTCAGCATGCCGAAGCGGTCATAGGGGGTGTCGTACATCCCCATCTCGACCCCCAGTCGCTCGCAGTAGAGCGCCCAGCCTTCGCCGTAGGCCGAAATATAGATGTAGCGGCGGAAGTCCGGCAGGCCGGTTTGCTCCTCGGCCAGCCCGCCCTGCAGCGAGTGGCCGGGCGCGGATTCGTGGAGCGTGAGCGCCGTCAGGTTGTAGAGCGGCCGCGAGGGCAGGTCGTAGGTGTTCAGCAGGTAGGTCGACTTGCCGCCTCTGGCGCTGGTGTAGAAGGGCGCCATGTCCGCCGGCACCGGCTCGATGGCGAAGCGGCTGCGGGGCAGCCAGCCGAAGTAGGCCGCGAGCTTGCCGTCCACCCGCTTGGCGATCCATGCGCCGCGCATCAGGAGCTCGTCCGGCGTCTTGGCGTAGAACTTCGGGTCGCTGCGGAGATGGGCGAGGAAGGCCGGGAAATCGCCCTGGAACCCCGTCTCCTTCATCACGTCCAGCATCTGGGCGTGGATCTTCGCGACCTCGGCGAGCCCGAGCTGGTGGATGTCCTCCGGCGCCATGTCGAGGGTCGAATATTCCTTGATCTGGGCGCGGTAGTAGGCCGGCCCGTCCGGCAGGCTCTCCGCCGCCAGGGTCTCGGTGGTGTGCGGGATATATTCGTCGCGCAGGAAGACCAGCAGGGTGGCGTAGGCGGGCTTCACCTTGCCTTCGATCACCGCCTTCGCCTCGGCCTTCAGCTTCGCCTGCTCGGCCGCGGGAATCGAGGCCGGCATGGCCTTGAACGGCTTCCAGAAGAGGGTGCTCTCGGCGTCCTTCGCATCGACCGTCGCGGAGACCGAAACCTCGCGGCCGACCAGCGTCGCCTTCGGCGGCGTGAATCCGCGCTTGAGGCCCGCGCGCATGTTGACCGTGGACTCCGCGAAGTAGCGCGGGATGTCGTTCATCTGGGCGATGTAGGCGCGGTACTCCTTGGCGTCGTGCAGGGTCCGCATGGCCGTGTAGTTGAAGCTCGACCAGAACGAGGAGTCCGAGTTGAAGGGCTTCTCGTATTCGCGGAACTTCTGCTGCGAGATCAGTGTGTCGATCTGGTCGCGATAGATCTCGTAGTTGACCGCCTGCTCGGCCGAGAGGCTGCTTTCCGGGATCGCGTCCAGCTGCCGGCGCACGTCCTGCCAATAGGCCAGCCGGCGCGCCTGGCTCGCGGCGTCCACCTTGGGCAGGTAGGGCTGGATCGGCACGGCGTCGCCTTCGTCGGCGTGCGCCAGCTCGTCCTCCCGCCAGGCCCATTCCTTGGTGGAAAGCGCCTTGAAGCGGGCGTCGGCGGATGCGGCGGGCTGCGCGGGTGCGGCGCTGGCCGCCGGCGCCTCCGCCAGCATGACGCCTGCGAAGGCCAGACAGGCCAGAAGCCGAATACGCATCGCTCACTCCCCGGGTCAGGAGACCTGCCTACGGCAAATCGTGAGGAGGCGCCAAGGCGTCTAGAGGCGGACCTTGGCCGGCTTGCCGCCGCGAACCACGACGCGGCGCATCAGCGCCATTTCCACGCCCGCGGCGCCGCTGGCCGGCCGGGCGAGGGTGATGACGTACCAGGCGCCGTCGGCGAGGCCCTGGAAGGAGAACTCTCCCGCCGCGCCGCACTTGGTGCGCTTGATGAAGGCCGAATAATCCTGGGAGCGCTCGGGCGGCGTCCGGCGGCGGACCTCGTCGGCGGGCAGCGCCGTATGGTCGACCGAGTTGTAGAGGATCTGCATGCGCGTCCGCACCCAGGGCGTTTCCGGCGTCAGGATCACGCCCGAGGCGGTGCAGCCGTAGGCCTGGCCGCCGGCCTTGTAGGCGATCTGTCCGTCGATCGAACCTGGACCGGGCGCGCTGGCCCAGGCGAAATCGGTCGCACGGAAGGCCGCGGTCGCGGCGGCCGGCGGCGGGGCGGGCGTGGCGCCGACCTTGGGGGCGGGACCCTCGCTGGTCGCGCAACCGGCGAGGATGGCGAAACTGAGCAGGCAGGCGTAGCGCAGGTTCATGATCTCTCTTCCCAAAGCTCCGCTATGGTGACGTCTGGCGCCGCTTGGCGCAAGCGCTCGCGCGCCGGGCGACGAGGCAAGCGAACCTGCCGACCAACACACCTCAGAAGCGATTAGTGTTGCGGTAACCCTAGACGTCGCCTTAGGAGAACGGCGTCGTTTCTAGGGGTGAGGGACCGTCGCGATGCCGCCGAGGACATTCATCAGCTTCGCGTCGAAGGACGTGAAGGTCGCGCAAACCCTGTGCTCCGCCCTCGAGAGCCGTGGAATCCCGTGCTGGATCTCGGCGCGCGACATCCAGCCTGGCGAGAACTTCCAGGTCTCGATCGTGCAGGCCCTGCGCCACGCCAAGATCATGGTCCTGGTGTTCACCGCCAATTCCAACAGCTCCGAAGAGATGACCAAGGAGCTGGCGCTGGCCAGCCAGCAGCGCCTGATCGTCATTCCGCTCCGCGTGGAAGACGTGACCCCCGGCGACGCCTTCACCTACGAGTTCGCGACCCGTCAGTGGATCGATGTGTTCGCCGACTGGGAGAGCTCCATCGACCAGCTCTGCCGCCGCATCACCCGCGCGCTGGAAAACCCCAGCATCGAGGAAGCCGAGGTGATCCCGCCCGCCGATCATGAGATCGCGCCCGAGGGCGACCACGTCGAGACCGCCGCCGAATTCGCTCACGTGGTCGCGCCGGCCGCCGTCATCGCGCCGATCATCGATCCGGACGCCGACGAGCAGGAAGCCATCGACGAAGCGGCGTTCGCCGCGGCCGGCGTCCCCGAAGGCGTGGTCCTGGAAGATCCCGCGAATGAAAACCGTTCGAAGGGGATGATGCGCATCGTCCTGGTCGCCGCGGTCCTGGCGGTGGTGGCAGGCCTGGGCGTCATCGCGCCCAAGCTCCTGCACAAGCCTCAGTCGGGCGCCACCGTGACGGCGGCGGTCAAGCCTGAAGGCCTGATCGACGCGACGAACAAGGGCCCGTCGGCGACCGCCATCGCCGCCGATCCCCGTGCGGCCGTCGCCCTGAGCGACGCGCCCGTAGCCGAGGAGCCGACTGCGGCGCCGGTTCCGCGCCCCAAGCGCCACGCGCCCAAGAAGCAGGCTGACACCGACATCCCCTACTGATCGCTGTGGCGGCGCCGACGGCGCGACGCTAACTGCTCTCCGGCGCGACGGCGGCGCAGGAGATTGCAGATGACTCGTCTCGGGTTGGCGCTTTTGGCGCTCCTCTCATGCGTCGGCTTTGCCGGCCCGGGTCGCGCCGCCGATGCGCCGACTGTCGCACGCGTCGGCGCCATCCAAGACCGGTTCGATCCGCTTGGTCCCCAGGTCCAGTCGCTGTCCTTGCCGAACGGCCGCACGGTCCACTACGCCGACACCGGCGAGCCGGGCTGGCGGCCGGTGCTGTTCGTCGGCGGCACGGGGACCAGTGCGCGGGCCTTCCTGATGACGGAGTTCCTGCAGACCCTGCGCCGGCAGCTAAAGCTCCGGCTCATCACCGTCGAGCGCAACGGCTTTGGCGACACGGCCTTCGTCCCGGGCTGGACCTACGGCGACTACGCCCAGGAGGTGCAGGCCGTGCTCGACCGTCTCGGCGTCAAGCGGTTCGCCGGCCTGGCGATCTCCGGCGGCGGCCCATACCTGGCCCAGGTCGCATCCGCCATGCCGGAGCGGCTGATCTCGGTGCACATGTTGGCCGCGGCCACCCAGCGGCCGGTCGACGATCCGATCTGCAAGACGCCGGCGGCCGCGCTGGCCGGGGCGGTCAAACCGTCCGTACAGAATCCGCATGTCTGGTGGGCTTTCCCGCCGAACAGTCCGACCGGCGCCATCCCCGGGTTCGCCGACGCCGCCTACGACGAGGGCGCGCGCGCCTTCTTCATCCGCGGCCAGATGGGTGATCCGGCGCCGCAGGTCGCCGAGCTCCAGCGCTATTGCGGTCCGCTGGCGGACGTGTCGGCGGTCCAGGCGCCGGCCTTCATCTACCAGGGAAGCGCCGATCCCCTGGTGACCGTGCAGAGCGCCGAGTACTGGGGCGCCCACTTTCCGAATGTGGCCCGCATGCGGACCTACCCGGGAGAGGGTCACGACATCCAGTACCGCCACTGGGACCAAGCCCTGCTCGACCTCTCCGGCCATCCCGATCTGACGATGCTCTGCGTGACCGGCCGGTCGCAGGCGGTGTCCAGGGCGGACGCCGAACGGCTGCTGAAGGCTGGCGCCACGCTCGGCGTCTGCGCCTGGCGCAGATAGCCTACCGCCGCCGGGCGACGGCGACCCTGGGCGGCGCCAGGTCCGCGCAAGTCGCCGCCATCGACTTGGTGTAGCTGGCGTCGGGGCCCATCGTCTTTCCGAGGATATCGAGGCCCTCGGCGCAATTGGCCTTCGCCTCGGTCATCCGCCCGGCCTTGGCCAGCACTGTGGCCCGGTTGACCAGCAGGTCGCCGTGGTTCGCGTGCATCCTGCCGTAGCTGACGTCGTAGTTATGCTTGGCGTCGTCGAAGGTCGCCAGCGCCGCGGCGGTGCTGCCCCGCTCCGACTCGATCAGCCCCAGATAGACCTCGGCGATCCCGATCAGATAGTGCGGCCCGTAGGCTTTGCGGTAGATGGCGATGGCCTCACGCAAGGCCTGCTCCGCGGCCTGCAGCTTGCCCTCGCCCTGCAGGATCTGGCCCTGCATGGAGAGCGAGTCCGCGAGGATCGGGTTGTCGTCATCGAGGACCGCGCGCTCGATACTGAGCGCGGTGGCGATCCGGGTCTCGGCCAGCGGCAGGTTCCCCGCCTGGAAGGCCGTCTGCGCCAGGGCAAACCAAGTCTGGCCGGTGGACAGGTGGCGCGATCCCAAAACGCGCTGGAAGAGCGCCAGCGACTCGCCCAGCGAGGCCTCCGCCTCCTTGAACCTTCCGGCGTCGGAGAGCAGCAGGCCGCGGTTGTTGAGTGTCGTGGCCAGGGTCCGCGGCGGGGTGTCGCCGGCCGCGCGGTAATAGGCGATCGCCCGGTCGAAGGCGGCCACGCCGGCCGGCACATCGGCCCTCGCGATCATGATGCGGCCTTCCTCGACCGCCGCGGCGCCGCGCAGACCGAGGTGCGCCTTCGTGTCCGGCCCGAGCATCCGTTCGGCCAGGCGCACGGTCTGCAGCGCCTTCTCGGTCTGGCCCTGCTGCGAGTAGGTGTGCGCCAGCGTCAGCACCGCCTCGGCGCCGTCCGGTCCGAGGGCCTCGAACCTCGACAGGGAGGGTTCGAATGCGGCGCGCGCCTCGCTGTAGAGCCCAAGGTTGTTGTAGGCCTTGCCGAGCGTGCTGAGCAGGCGCGCCTGGATTGCGGGCTGGCCGGCCAGGTCCCGCTGGGCGCGCTCCGCGCTTCGCCGGAGGATCGTCAACGCGGTGATGGTGCGCGGGTTTTCCGTCGCCGGGTTGGAGATCTCGAACGTGCCCACGAGGTAGTCGGAGGCGGCGCGGGCGGCGGCGGATTCCCGCTCGGCGATCTTGCGCTGGGTATTCGCTTCGATGCGCCGGGCGTTGGCGTAGAGCGCCAGACCCCCGGCCGCCACCATGCCGATGAGCGACGCCGCGGTGACCGCCATCAGGCGCCGGGTCCGACGCTGCGCCTCGCGCTGGACAAGGGCGTCGAGTTTCAGCCCGGACAGCCCGGCAAGGACCTTGAAGGTCGCCAGGCGCTTCCCGTCGGCCTCCTTGCGCATATCCGCGGCGATCGGCTCGGCGAGGCGTGCGGACAGCTCGCCGTCGGAACCGATCCGGAACCGCAGGCTTCGCGGGAAGCATTCGTCGGCCTCGCGGCCCGGCATCGCCGAGGCGTTGGGCTCGCCGTCGACGATCAGCGCCAGGACCCGGTGTTCGCCGTGGAGGCGCTTGAAGTTGAGGATCTCCTGATCGACCCAGGCCGACTTCGCCGACGCCCGCGAGCAGATCACGATCAGGAACATCGAGTTCTGCAGGGCGGCGGTCAGCTCACCTCCGAGATCGGCCGAGGCCGCCAGCTCGTCGCGGTCGCGGAAGACGGGCGTCAGGCGTCGCGGGACCACCCCAAGCGCGTTCGTGGTCCCGACCAGCTTGGACGGGATCCGATAGGTTTCGATGGCGCGATGCAGCCAGTTCGCCACCGCCTTGTCGCGGTGGCTGTAGCTGATGAAGGCGCGATAGCTGTGCGGTCCGAAATGCTTCGGCGTCGCCGCTAGGGGTTCGGCGCTGTCCGGCATGGTCCTAAGCGGGTGAAAGGGCGCGCCGGCGTCTCAGTGCAGCGCCGAGCGCGCCCATCGCCATGATCATCAGAAACCAGCTGGACGGCTCTGGCACGGCCGTGAGCTCAAAGGTCAGCACGCCGTTCCGGAAGGTCGGAAGCCCGAAGCTGAAGGGCTGGATGTCGACCCCCGCGATCCCCGTGTCCTCGGCCAGGATCGCGAAGGGGTCGGCGAACGACGAGAAAGCCCGCGCGAAGCTCGCAACGCCGCCGCCGCGCCCAACCGGATCGCCAAACGCCGAATAGGCGATCAGGCAGGCGCCGCCCTCCTCGCAGGCGGTCTGCGTGTAGCTGGAGACCGTGGTCCTATAGGTCAGTGTCCGGCTCTCGCCGGGGTCCAGCAGGTTGTTGATGTCGCCGAGTGCGACGACGAGTGGCGTCGCGTCCCAGGCCACCCCGAAGGCGGACATTCCATCCAGCGGCGCGATCTCGGTGAAATTCAGCAGGGCGCCCGACGCTGTCTCGTAGTCGGGGGTCAGGGTCATGCCCGTCAAGGGATCGTAGTCGAGCGTCATCCCGCCGGAGAGGCTGTAGACCTCCTGGCCGTCGCTCAGGATCGTGAAGGTGAAGCTGGCGCCGGCGTAGCGGGAATCGGCGCTGGACTGGCTTGGCAGCAGGCCGGCGAGCGTGGCCCCCGAGAGGCTCTGGCTGCAGCCGGAGACGTCGCCGGCGCACCCCGCTCCTATGTCGGCGATGTACATGCCGAAGCCCGCCGGCAGGATCGTCGACTGGAGCTGCGGCAGCACGGCATCCAGCCCGTCGTTCATGAAGGTGATGTCGATGGTGGTGGAGGTGGTCGCCTGGCTGTAGAGCCCGCCGGAGACGTTGCCGTTCTTGAACTCGATGTGGTCGACCGCCAGCTCCGACACCGTCGCGAACGTGCCGTACGAGCCGTGGCCGTCGGCGAAGGCGCCGCTCATGTTCGGCAAGGCCGTGATCGGAACGACACCGTTCGGATAGGGCGCGGGAAAAAGCGGCGTCAGCTGCACCGCGGCGGAGGTGTCGGTCTGCACCCCCGTCACCTGCGCGCCAGCCGCGGACGTCACTAGCGAAAGCCCGACAGCAATCGCAACGCTCAGCCGGTTCATATGGTCTTCCCAGCCAACTCCTGTGTCGGCAGGCCAATCTAGTCCGGTATCGTCGTTATTGGAATTGAATGCCACCGTTAGGAGAACAGCATTTACCAACGCCGCGAATGGCGCGACACTATAGTACAGCTTGTGTGCAGTAGAGTGGCGCCGCTACGAAGGTATCACCAGTTTGCGGTGGCGATAGCTTACGTGCCACTCGTCCAGGTCCTTCAGCATCGTCGCCGCCGAATCCTCGGCCGCACGCGCCGCGGTCGGCAAATCCATCGGATGTGAGCGCAGGCGCTTGGCGAGGATCTGCAGCCGCTCGGCTGTCGCCTCCGACCGCCCAGCGGCCCCCGAGAAATCCGCGTGGCCACGGATGCCGAACAGGGCCGAGCCGATGGTCGGCAAGCCGGCCGAGATGACCGTCAGCACCGTCCCTGACATGCGCGGTATGTCGAGGTGCAGCGCGTGGCCGACCAGGCCGTAGATGCCGACCAGGATCGCGGCATAGAAAAGCGCGGTGCCGACCTGGTGCAGGCGATGGTCCAGGTGATGCATCCGCTTGGCGTTGGCGTGGTTGTAGGCGATCTGGGAATCCAGCTCGTGCAACGCCACCTGCTCCGCCAGCTGATCGACTTCGGCGGGCGACGTCAGAGCGGCCGGCGGCGGCAGCTGGCGCCAAAGCGCCTGGGCGTACCAATCGGTCCACTTGGTGACGCCCGTCGGGCTCAGGCTGAAGCCGGGAATGGCGGCCCCAAGCAACCTTAGGCTCCGGAGCGGCCTGAGGCGCTCGGCCAGGTAGCGGTAGTCGAGCCAGCGCCGGTGCCAGTTCATCCGGCCGCCATAGGTTGTGTTGACGATGAGGGCCGCGATCGACACCAGCTCCCCAACGCCCAGGATGGCCTTCATCTCGTGGCCCACCAGCAGGCCGGTCAGGGCCAACAACACCGAGGTGCCGGCGGCGGTGTAGTTGAAGACCAACCCGCCCCGATAGGTCTGGGCGTAGTGGGTGGCGAGCGCGTCGCTCCATCCATAGGCGAGCTCCAGGGCGTCGAGTCCGGCCTGCGATTCGGCGGAGGTGCCGATCCCCTTCCGGAACTCCGCCCACTCGGTCTTCGCGGCGTGGGCGTAGGGCTGGACCCGGAACTGCGACCGGCTCATCGGACGTGTGCCCGTCAGCGCCAGCATCAGCGGGTACTCAGGCCGAAACCGGAAGAGGCGCTGCCGCTCGCCGAAGAACAGCCTCAGGCTCATGCGGTCTTCCGGCGCCCGCGGCGGCGCCAGCAGGCGGGTGGCGACCTCCAGCAGGCGGGCGGCGTCGCAGTGGCGCTGCGGCGCGCTCATCCGGTCGAGGAGGGCGGGCGAGAGATTGTCGAAGCCCGACCACATGATCGTGGCGCCGGCCTGGGCGTCGGCCCGAACCCAGATCACCGGGACGCCGCGGCGGATGGCGTATTCGACGACGTCGGCGGTTCCGCCGAGCCCCCGGGCGTCATAGCCGTCCCAGACCGCGATCAAGAGGTCGGACTGCGCGGCCGTGACCTGGCCCACCAGGGCGTAGCCTTCGTCCGCGCGCTCGCCCGACGGCGGCAGGCTCCACCAGTGACTGGCGCGCCCCAGCAGGCCCCGGAAGCGCTCGGCGGCCGCGCCCTCGAAATCCTTGGCATAGACCTCAAGCGGGAAGGGCAGCACGGCGTTCAGGGTCCAGCCCAGATCCAGCGCAACCTCGGCGGCGATCTGGTCGGCGCCCTCCGCCAGGGCGGAAAGCAGGATCGGGTCGAACGGCGCGCCATCGAAGGCCGTAGAGTGCTTCCTCACCACATCGTGGCAGGCCGCGCCCAGTTCGCGCAGGACCGTGGCGATCGAAATCTCAAGCGCCTTGGCCGCACTGTCCTCGAGGCGCCGGTGGCCGGTGACTCCAACGGTAAGGACCGGGCGCGGGCGGGGTGGGCGTAGCACTTCCAAGACGTGGTCATCCCCAGGCTTTACGCGCCGCAGGAAGCCTTATCGGGCGGGCGAAGGCAACGCTTTGCCTGTCGCTTCGACACTTTCCGAAGATCGCTGCGGCGCCTCGATCCTAGGCGCCGCGTGCCTCCGCGTCGGGGCTCGTCGGTCAAGGCGAGGCTTGCGGACTCTCTTAAGCAGAGAAAGCCGCACACCGTTCGGATAACATGATGTATCGAATTGAGCTGGGTGAGACCGTCGCGACCTCGAGGCGATACGATGAACCTGAAGAATCTGCTGGCGGCCGCGGCCGCAACCCTGGCTCTCAGCGCCGGCGCAGCGAATGCGGTGACCTATGTCTTTGCGGGGTCATGGTTCGTCGGCCAGGGGCCGCCGGCTTTCCAGACACAGCCTCCGGTCTATTCCGCCGTCGAGGCCGCCGCCTTGCTGTTCGGCGGCGTGGCGAGCGACTATGCGATCTCGACCGTCGACAGCAACGTCGCGAACATCAATTTCCTGGCGCACGCTGATCAGTTCGGGGCCCCGACCTTCATCACCACGACAGTGGCTCAGGACTTCAAGCAGGACCTCGGGACGGCCGGGTACAATACGGTTGGCGATACCTCCGCTTACGTGCTGGACCACGCGTCTCCGGCAACCGGCTTTGGCCAGAACTATGCGTTCCGGATCTCTGGCGTCGTTCCCGAGCCGGCCACCTGGGGGATGATGATGGTGGGGTTCGGGGCCATCGGCCTCCTTCTGCGCCGCCGCCGGCGGATGGCGCTCGCCTAGCAGGCCCCTTTTCGTCAACCAACCGATCGCCGCCGCGGCCCATTCCGCGGCGCGCGACAGCCGGCGCCGAAGCGACGTTGAAGTTCCGGACGCCGCCGGCTTAGCTGCGCCGGACGCAACACCAGGAGCGGCGGCATGACCGACATCTATCGGATCTTCGGCTCGGAGATGTCGCCCTACTCGGTGAAGGTGCGGTCCTACTTCCGCTACAAGGCGATCCCGCATGCCTGGGTCCCGCGCCGCGCCGACAGCGAGGAGGAGTACCGCCGCCTCGCCAAGCTGCCCATCGTGCCGACGGTGGCGACGCCCGACGACGAGGGCCTGCAGGACTCCACGCCGATCATCGAGGCGTTGGAGGCGAAGTTCCCGGAGCCGTCGATCCATCCGGCGGACCCGACACTCTACTTCCTCTCGGCGCTGATCGAGGAGTTCGGCGACGAGTGGGGCAACAAGCTGATGTTCCACCACCGCTGGTTTGACGAGATCGACGCGCGCGCCTCAGCCAGGACGCTCGCGAGACTCTCCCTGCCGCACGCGACGGCGGATGAGGCGGCCGAACGGGCGGCGATGGTGCTGGCGCGAATGTCGGACCGCGGCCATTTCGTCGGCTCGAGCCCGGCGAACGCCCCGCTGATCACCGGCTATCTCCTCGAGCTCCTCGACATCCTTGAGGCGCACCTGGCGCAGCGGCGCTACCTTCTTGGCGGCCGGCCTTCGTTCGCCGACTTCGGCCTGGCGGCGCAACTTTATGAGACCTTGGTCGATCCCACCGGCGGCGGGCTGATCAAGGCGCGGGGCCCGGCGGTCCAGGACTGGTGCCTGCGGATGATCGACCCGCGCAACGAGGGGCCGTTCGAGACCTGGGGGACGCTGGAGGCGACCCTGGAGCCGCTGCTGGCCCACATTGGCCGCTACTTCCTACCCTGGACGGACGCCAACGCGCGCGCCCTGGCGGCGGGTCAGGAGGACTTCACCGTCGACCTGCCCGGCGGCGCCTACGTCCAGCCGCCGCAGAAGTACCACGCCAAGTCCCTGGCGGCGCTCAGGGTCCGCCGCGCGCAGATCGCCGACCCGTCGCTGGAGAAGATCCTCGCCAGGTCGGGCTGCGCGCCCTGGCTGGCAGCGCCCTGAACACCCGGCTCAGCGCAACCGGGCGACCTGTTGCGCGATGAAATCCGAGAACAAATCTTCCGATTTCTTCGTCGCCACGGGATCGTAGACGAACTTCGAGTCGGGCGACTGGATCTCTTCGTCGAACGCATGGGTCATCCGCGGAAAGTCGACGTTTCGAATTGCGGACGCCCCACCCATCGCCCGCGTGAGCACCGGCAGGCACTTCTTCGCCGGACCTATGGTGTCACGCTCTGCAGTGACCAGCAGCAGCGGGCCCTTGAAGGCCCACTTCGGCTTCCGGCCCGCGTCGTTCAATAATCCGCAATAGGGATAGTAGATCACCACGGCGTCGGGCGTCTGGGCCGGTTGCGGAGCGTCCACGCGCAGATCGCCGATCTGTTTCGCGCCCGGTCCGTCGCTCAGGACCTCCATGACCGTCCAGCCGCCGTGGCTCCAGCCGGCCAGGATCACGCCCGTGAATTGGTCGCCCCAATGCCGCCTGGCCAGTTCCCCGCCGCCCAGAATGTCGCCGGCTCGCTTGCCGCCGCCCAGCCTGATCCCCGAACAGACAGTCCTTATGGCCGCCGCGCGGTCGATGCCTCTGGGCTGGAAGCTGTCGACGATGATGGCGTAGGCGCCGGCGCGTGCCGCGGCCTCCGCGTAGTTGTTCATGACCCTGTTCGGTCCATTGGGACCCACGAGCCCGCCGCAACCTGACGCCAGGATCACGAGGGGCGCCCGGCCCCCTGCGGGCGGTGCGTAGTACTGCGCATACGGTGCAAGCATGTCTGCGCGCTTCGCCAGGGTTGTTCGCTCGCTACAGCCGCCGGCGAGGCCGGAAATCGCAAGGATCGCCAGCAACACTGCCAACCGGCCTACCCGATCACGCATCTGAGCATCCTTTCGAGGTGGGCGGTCGGGCGCTAGAAGGGCTTTCCGACGAAGATGTAGAACGCGCTGCGGCCATGGTCTGCGACGCCATAGGCGGCGAAGACCGGTCCGATCACGGTGTCGGCGGCCACGAAGACGTTCGCCCCGGTTCGCAGCTTGTCCCAACTGGCGTCGCCATGCCGTGACCACACATTGCCCGTCACCACCGTCAGGCCCGCGTACAGCGGGATGCCGAACAGACTCTTCGAGCTATCCGTAAGTTTGTAGCGGTACATCGCGCGCGCCACGCCGAAGGTCTCGCCCGTCAGTTCGTCGGTCTCAAAGCCCGGGAAGCTGAACGGTCCGCCAAGGGCGAAGAGCGAGGATATCGGCAGGGAGCCCTGGATCGCGTCGCCTCCGGAAAGGTTGACGATCATGGCGTGGCGACCCCAGGACTTCGCATAGAGGCCGTCCAGGCGCAGGGTCTGGAATTCATTCGAGGAGCCCAGGGACTCCATCCCAACTGTCCAATCCAGCTTGGCCGTCATGCCCCGGGTCGGGAAAAAGGCATTGTCGAGGGTGTCGGCCCCGGCTCTCAGGAAGAGCTGGCCTATATCCAGGTCGATGTCGCGCGGGACCAGGTCGCCTTCCTGCAGCGTCGCCTCCCCGGATCCGCGCTCCACGCCGATCCGGACCTCGGCCAGCGTCCCGAACTGTCGCCCGACGGACAGCTGCGCCAGCCCATAGGCCGCGTCGTATTCTCCCAAACGGAACCCGGTGCTGTCGTAGATGATGACGGGGCGCTTCTGAAACTCCACGGCCGGATCGACGAACCAGCGCTGGTGGCTGTCGAGCACCTTGAAGTACTCCGCCGAGAACCCCTGGCGCTCACCGATCGCGCCCACGAAGCGGGCCTCCGAACCGTAGCGGTCGAGCTGGACCATCCGGAATTCGGCCGAGAGGTCGAATTCGGTCCGCCCGTTGCTGGACGAGGCGATGGTCAGGCCGGGTCGCAGACGGTTGGCGTCGCCGGGACGCTGAATGGCATTCATCACCAGGCCAGTCCGGCCGTCGGCGACTTCGATGTAGTAGTCCACGCGCGAGAACATGCCCATGGCGTAGACGTCCCGCATGGCGGTCGCCGCCGCCTCGGGCGATAGCGGCGCGCCTACGAACGGCTCGATCCGACGCAGCAGGATTTCGTCGGCAATACGGGAGTCGTTCTCGACCCTGACGTAGTCGATTCTGGGCGGCGGCCTGTCGATGCTCACCGGCGGCGTGAGCTCCCGGTTCGACGCGACGCGCTGCAGGCCGCCCAATTGCTTTTCGGCCGCCGCCCGTCCGACGACAATGAATTCGGCGCCCTTCTTGAAGTCGGCCGCGGTAAGCGGGGCGGTATCCACGCTGATCAGCACGTCCGTGGGTTTCAGGGTCGCCAGCTGTTGCCGCTCATTGGCCAGGATGAGCAGGGTGACCGTTTGGCCCAGCACCGCTGGGACGCCCTCCAGCTTGTCCGCCGTCGCCAGCGGCGACTGGGTCGCCACCACGATGACCACGTCGGCGCCCAGCTCCCGGGCGACGTCGATCGGCACGTTGTCCGACATGCCGCCATCAACCAGCAGTTTCCCGTTCAGGCGGTAGGGCGCGAAGACCCCCGGCACAGACATCGACGCCCGCATGGCGCCGGACAGCTCGCCACGATCCAGCACGACCTTTTGACCTGTCTCGATATCGGTCGCCACCGCACGGAAGGGGATCGGCAACTGATCGAAGGTTGGCACGGCGGCGCGCACCCGCACGAGGCGGCGAAGCTCGAGCAGGAGGTTCGCATCCGAAACGAGGGCCGGGGGCGGGCGGAGCCCCTTTCCGGAGACGCCGACGCTGGGCTTGACCGGGAAGCGGTTCTGCAACGCCTTTTCGCGGTAGGTGAGGCCGCCGCGCGGCGGGGTCGTATCAAAGATCAGGTCCCAGTCCATGGATTTGACGGCTTGCTCGAGCTCCGCGCCGTTCATCCCCGAGGCGTAAAGGCCGCCGATGACCGAGCCCATGGACGTGCCGACGACGAAGTCCGGGCGGATGCCCAATTTCTCCAGCGTCTGGATGGCGCCCACATGGGCGAGCCCCATCGCCCCGCCGCCCGAGAGCACCAGCGCAAGCTTGGGCCGTTTCGGCGGATCGGACTGCTGAGCCCAGGCCGGCGCAGAGAAACTGAGGCATAGGGCCAACAACGCCGCCCCCAGGGCCAAATGCCGTCTCCCGGCCGCGCCTGCATCTCCGACTTGCATTGGTCACGCCCCACAGACCTGCGCGGCTGCTGTCGTCGCAGGCCGCCTCCAGGATCGTGTGGAAGTCTAGCTAGACGGGACGCCCGCCTTATCAGGCGTTCTACCCAGAACGCGTGGGGGATCTGCCTAGGCGGTCCACCGACTTCCCGTGTCTCCTCGTCCTGGCGGCCCTGCAAACCCGTAACGCGCGCTTGTAGCAATCGGAATTGCAGTTCACATTGATCCTGGGGTGCGTAAGGGGGCTGTCGTGTCGGTCGCTGAAAAAGTGCGGACGGTGAAGCGCGCGCAGGGGGCCCCGTTCGCGGGAACCGCGCGCCTGGGCCGCCTCATCCGCGAGCCGCTGCTGCATTTCCTGGTCATCGGCTTGCTGATCTTTCTCGCGGCCCAGGCCTGGCGCGGCGCGCACGAGCCGCGCCGCATCGTCGTGACGCCCGAACGCACCGCCGAGCTCGCCACCAAATACCGCCAGCAGTTCGGCGCGCCGCCGACGCCAGCTCAACTCGAGAGCCTGGTCGAGGCTTACATCCAGGAGGAGGCGCTCTACCGCGAAGGCAAGGCCATGGGCCTCGACCGTGACGATGAGATCGTGCGGCGCCGGGTCTCGCAAAAGGTAGAGTTCCTGCAGCAGGACCGCGACCTCCCCGCCGCGCCCACCGATGCGGAGCTCGACCGCTATTTCGACGCCCACGCCGCGGCCTATGCGACGCCGGTCCGCACCACCTTCAGCCACCTCTACTTCTCCACCGACGCCGTGGGGGAGGGCCCGGCCCGCACCCGCGCCGAACACGCCCTGGCGGAGCTGAAAGCCGGCGCGACAGCCGATGTCGGCGCCGACCCGTTCCCGGACCTCAACGATTACAGCAACCTGTCGGAACTCGAGGCCGTCCGCCTGTTTGGGGACAGCGAGCTCGCCCATCACCTGCCCACCGCGCCAGTCGGCCAATGGTCGGGCCCCTATCGTTCCGGCTACGGCTGGCACCTGGTTCGCGTGGACGCGCGCACCCCGGCCGCCCGACCCGCCCTGGCCGACGTGCGCGACCCGGTCCGCGAGGACTACCTGCATGCCGCGCAGGCCAAGGCCAACGCCCAGGCCCTGGCGCGCCTGAAGGCGCGCTACACCATCGTCCGACGCGACCTCGGGGCGAAGCCTTGAGCCGGTTCTGGACGCTAATCGGCTTGATCTTCGCAGCCTTGACGGCGTCCGTCGGCGCCGCCGGGCACGAGGTCCGGCCCGCGTTCCTGCAGATCACCGAGACGAGGCCGCAGACCTGGACGGTCTTCTGGAAGCAGCCGGCCATGGGCGACGTGGCCCTGCGCCTCGCGCCCCATCTTTCCAGCGGCTGGCTGGACGCCCCGCCCAGCGACCAGTACGCGGCGCCCGGCTTCCTGGTGAAGACCTGGACCGTGCGCTCGCCCAAGCCGCTCAGCGGCCAGACGCTCAGGATCGAAGGCCTCGACCAGACGATCACCGACGTCCTGGTGCAGGTCTCGCTCAGCGACGGCCGCCACATCGACGCCGTCGTGAAGCCGCAGCACCCGACCCTCGACCTGCAGCTCGACGCGGCGTCCGCCCCGGCGGCGCCCGCCTATCTCAAGCTCGGCGTCGAACACATCCTGACCGGCGTCGACCACCTGATGTTCGTTCTGGGCCTGCTGCTGCTGGTCGGGGTGAACTGGCGGGTCGTGAAGGCGGTCACCGCCTTCACCGTCGCCCACAGCCTGACGCTCACCGCCGCCGCGCTCGGCTGGGTCCATGCGCCCTCGGTGGTGATCGAGTCCCTCGTGGCGCTGAGCATCGTCTTCGTCGCCGTCGAACTGATCCCCAGGCCCGGGCGCGAGGAGACGCTGACCCGCCAACATCCCTGGGTGGTGGCCTTCGTCTTCGGCCTGCTGCACGGCCTGGCCTTCGCCGGGGCGCTCGCCGAGATCGGCCTGCCGCCGCACGCGGTGGCGATGTCGCTGTTCCTGTTCAACGTCGGCGTCGAGATCGGGCAACTCGCCTTCATCGGCGTCGCCGTCCTGGCGATCCTCGGCCTGCGTCGCTTGCGCGCCCTGGCGCCCTGGAACCTCGCCACGCCGGCCCGCCTCGCGCCGGCCTACGCCATCGGCTCATTCGCGTCGTTCTGGCTCATCGAGCGCCTGGCGCTGGTGGTCCAATGAGAAAAACAAGGAAGACGCCTCGGGAGGGCTCCATGGGTAACCGCTGGCCGGTCGTGATTTCCGCGCTGATCGTCGCAGGCTGCACGGCCCAGGCCGACCCGGCCGTGAAGCCTGCGGGGCCCGCGAAGGCGGACCGGGCCGCGGCCGTCGCGGGACAGCGCCACGCCTATTTCGGCGAGCTGCACCTGCACACCAGCTACTCGTTCGACGCCTGGGGCCTGATGGCGACCAAGACCACACCCGACGACGCCTACCGGTTCGGCAAGGGCGAGGGGGTGGAGTACGGCGGCAAGGTCATCCATCGCGCGTGGCCGCTCGACTTCATGGCGGTCACCGACCACTCGGAGAACATGGGCCTCCTGAACGCCCTGGACGATCCCAACAGCGACCTCTCCCGGAGCGAGATCGGCCAGACGATCCGCAAGGATACGTCGAAGAGCTTCTACATGCTGCGCGAGGCCAATGCGCAGGGTCGCACCATTGCCGGTCTCGATCCGGTGGCCGCCGCCAAGACGGCCTGGGCCCGCGAGGTCGCCGCCGCCAACGCCAACTACCAGCCCGGCAAGTTCACGACCTTCATCGCCTACGAATGGTCGCAGATGAACGAAGGCAGGTTCAACCTGCACCGCAACGTCTTCTTCTCCGGCGACAAGGCGCCGCTGCCCTGGACCTCGGTGGACTCCCCGCGCCCTGAGGACCTCTGGACCTATCTGGAGAAGAACCGCGCGCAGAGCATGGAGGCGCTCGCGATCCCGCACAACGGCAACGCCTCTAACGGCCTGATGTACGATTGGAACATGAGCGACGGCCGGCCCATCGACCAGGCCTATGCCGAGCGGCGCGCGCGCAACGAGCCGCTGACGGAGGTCATCCAGAACAAGGGCCAGTCCGAGACCCTGCCGGAGCTTTCGCCCAACGACGAGTTCGCCAATTTCGAGGTCTACGATGTGCTGATCACCCAACGGGACACCAAGGGCAAGGTGAACGGCAGCTACATCCGGCAGGCCTTCGGGCGCGGCCTGGTGATCCAGAAGAGGGTCGGGACGAACCCCTACAAATACGGTCTGGTCGGCGCCAGCGACTGGCACAACGGCATCTCGACCTCCGACGAAAACGCGACGGCGGGCAGCCCGGGCGGTATCGATCCGAACGTCAACCTGCCCGACGGCGACGCCGCCAAGAAGCTGCTCGGCCTCATCCAGACCCGCGCGATGATCGACGATGACGCCGCCAAGGCCGGTCGCCTGCCGGCGATCGCCAATCCGATGATCAACGGCAGTTCCGGCCTGACCGGCGTCTGGGCGGAGGAGAACACCCGCGCCTCCATCTTCGCGGCCCTGAAGCGCAAGGAGACCTTCGCCACCTCCGGACCTCGCCTGCGCGTGCGCTTTTTCGGCGGCTGGAACTTCACCCCGGCCATGCTGAAGACGGCCGACTGGGCGCGGCAGGCCTATCGGATCGGCGCGCCGATGGGCGGCGACCTGCCATTCCGCCCCGTCGCCGCGGGCGCCCCCAGCTTCATCGTCCAGGCGGTCAAGGATCCGGACGGGGCGAACCTCGACCGCATCCAGATCGTCAAGGTCTGGCTGGAGGGCGGGGACTACAAGGAAAAGGTGTTCGACGTGACGCTCTCCGGCGGCCGCAAGGTCGATCCGCGCACCGGCAAGGCGCCGGCCGTGGGCTCGACCGTCGACCTGAAGACCGCGACCTACAAGAACACCATCGGCGCGGCGGCCCTGCAGGCGGTCTGGCGCGATCCCGAGTTCGACGCCGCCAAGCCCGCCGTCTACTACCTGCGTGCGCTGGAGATCCCGACGCCGCGCTGGACGACCTATCTGGCGGCCAAGCGCAACCTGCCGATCCCGACCACCTCGCCGGCGACCCTTCAGGAGCGGGCCTACTCCTCTCCGATCTGGTTCACGCCTCCGGCCGCCCAGGCCCAGAAGCTGGCGCGCAAATGAGCCGGTCGGCGCCTTGCCCGCAGCTGGGTTGGACCCCGTCCGGATGATCGCGGTAAGGTCGTAGGCGATGGACAAGGCGAATAGCGAACCGGCTGCAGAAGCGGCGGGCGGCAACGGCTGGGCGCGGCCCGCCTACCAGCAGCGCAGCCGCCAGCAGCGCGACCGGCTCCTGAAGGCTGGCGAGCGGGTCTTCGCCGAGTCCGGGTTCTGGCAGGCGCATGTGGCCGACATCGCCAAGCGGGCCGGCTGCTCGGTCGGCAGCTTCTATCGTCGCTTCCAGGACAAGGAAGCGTTCTTCTTCGCCCTGCAGGCCGACATGGCCGCCCATGCCGAAGCCAACATCGGCAAGTTCTTCGATGACCCGGCCTGCAAGACCGAGCCGCTCAGCACAGTGTTCCGCCGGCTCACCCGGAACACAGCCCGCACCATGCTGGGGATCGAGGGGTACTACCGCGCCCTCTTCGAACTCAGCCTGCGCGCCCATGACGTCTGGCCGCTGATGCGCGGGCTGGAGACCATCGAGGCCGCCCACGTCGTCAACCTGCTGCGCTCCCGCGGGATCGCGGTGGACGCCGACATGCAGGACCACGCCCACCTGGCCATCCGCATGATGCACGGCCAGATCATCTCCAACATGCTGCACGGCCCCGGGCCCTACTCCGCCGACGACCCGCGGCTGCACGAGGAACTCGCGCGGGTGGTGCTCCGCTATCTCGGTCTCGAGGACGGTTAGGCCGCGTCTTCGAGATAGTCCGTGATCGCATCACGGCTCGGGGTGAGGCCCTTCAACTGAAGGACGGCGCCGGCGTTGCCTCGGTGATAGGTCCCGTGCAGGCAGACGTGCAGGATGATCTCGCTTCGCCGCATACGCGCCGGCTTGCCGCTGGTGAAGACGAAATCGAGGGGCTTCTCGAAATCGGGCCCCGACAGGCTCCCCACGTAGGACGCGTACCAGTCGTCGGTTTCCTTCATGCGGTTCGCGAGATCCCCGAAGTCCGGCATGACTTCGGATCGCGCCGCCTGGAAGCTATGCGGCAATCCGAGCAAGTGATGCTGGAAGATCCTGTCCACCGTATGTATGTGATCCAGGATTCGAAGCATTATAAACGCGTCATCGCTGGTCATCTGGCCGATGTTATCGGTAACGGCATCCAGAAGGCCGTGATCTGCCCACCGCTTTATATCGATAAGCTGTTCATATGGCAGACGGATCATGATGGAATCCTTCCAGTGAATTAAAAGTCACTACCGCCGGAGCGTTGAATTGGCCAATATTTCATTCGACATCTGGATAATATGAGTGATAGCTCGTATTAACTACTCGCATTTGGAGCGCGGAAAACTTGGCCACCCGGCCGCTCACGAATCCCAGGAAGCGCGCCTCGCAGGAGAGGTCGCGCGCGACGGTCGACGCTTTGATTGAAGCGACGGCTCGCATTCTGGTGAGGGACGGCTTCGATCGCGCCAGCACCAACCGCATCGCCCAGGAAGCGGGCGTGAGCGTCGGCTCGCTCTACCAGTATTTTCCCGGCAAGGAGGCGCTCGTGGCCGCCGTCATCGAGCGCCACAACCGCGATCTCATAGAGGTCGTCCGTGACGCGCTGGCGGAGGTCGCGGAGCAGCCGCTTGAGCGGGCGACGCGCAAGCTCGTGGCGGCGGCGATCGACGCGCATCGCGTCGATCCGAAGCTACATCGCGTTCTTGCGGAGCAGACGCCGCGCACAGGCGCGCTTGCGAACGTCGAAGCCTTCAATAGCGACGCCTACGGCCTCTTCAGGGCCTATCTCGAACGCCACCGCGATGAGCTTCGCGCCGTCGACCTGGATCTCGCGGCGTTCGTGTGCGTGACGTCGATAGAGGCGCTGACGCACACCGCGGTCTTGCACCGCCCCGAAGTCCTCTCGGACGAGGTGGTCGGAACGCTCGTCGACGAGGCCACGCGGCTCGTGATGCGATATCTGCAGTAGCGCCGTCTTGAGCCCTAGCCGCCGTCAGCTCGGATTGGCGGCCATCAACAGGCTTTCGGTGAGATAGGCGGTGATCGTGTCGCCGACCTTCACCTTGTCCAGGGCCTTGATGCCGTCGGCGCTCGTCACCTTGACGGTGTGCACTGCGCCGCCCTGAGGGCTGACGATCTTGAGGGTGCGCTTGGCCTTGTCGATGCCGACCACCGCGCCAGTCACGACGATATGGTTCGCGACGGCCCCGGCCGGCAGCTCGCCCTTGGCGGCGCGCGCGGCGATCAGCGTATCCGTGTCGGGAGGAAGCTTCGTGTTGGGGGGCGAGAGCACGAACTCCGCCTCGAGCGTATAGGTCGCCTCGATGGTGTCGCCGGCCTTGAGCTTGTCGAGGTTCTGCACTTCGGGCGGGACCTTCATGGCGGTGTCCTCGCCGGCGCTGTTGGTCACGACCATGTGGCGGTTCGCCTGATCGATCGACTTGATGGTGACCTTGCCCGTGATGGTCTCGCTGCGGCTCACGGTGGCCTTGTCCTGCGCCAGAACGCTCGCCGGCGCGGCCGCAAGGCCAAGCGCAATCAACAGTCCCGCGGTGGCCATGGCATGCCGCGTAAAGCCCGGTGTCTTCGCCGTCATTTCAATGTCCGCCTTCGTTGGCCAGAGTTGGCGCAAGCGATCGACGAAGGCTCAGCGCCCTTTGTCCCATCGCCGCCTTCGCCAAGGTCCCCTAGCGGGCCGCGAGGCGATATGGGGCGAATCCATGACACCGCGCCCCGCATTCACCCAGTGCGCCGTAAGGCGGCCCACGCCCCTGAGTCCGCTGACCGCCAGCGGAGGGGCGTTCACCGAGTATTCTGCAGGCGTGGCCTTCAGTTTCTGAGAGGCGGTTGGACGCGGTGCAAAATCAAGCATTGTTTGAGAATTCGCGAGGCCTGAAGGCGGGCCTGAACTCAATGGACCACTATGGTGTAGTTACAGGTTGACGTATCGACGTTCTCGACGTCTGGTGCCACAACTTCACCAGGGGGCGCCGCCGTGAACGCCAAGGTCTCAAACAACACCAAAATTCTTGTCTCCGGCGCCGCGATCCTGATCGTCGCCGGCGCGGCCTATGGGGTCGGGCGGGTATATCCGCCGCAAAGCGGGCTTTCGTCAGGCACCATCGCCCCGGCCGAGCGCTATCAAGTCAGCCAGCTTGGGACCGCGGACGTCGTGCTGGGCGATACCTCCGTCCCGCAGCTCATGCAGACCGACGCCTTCGACCTGATGGTCAAGGACGCCAACTTCCGGGCGCTGGCGACAAACCCCGGGTTCATGGCCCTGGCTCAGCAGAATCCGGCCGCGCTGGCGGCCATGGCCCAGAACCCGGCGGCCTTCGCCGCGCTCGCCAAGACCCCGGCCGCATTCCAGGCCCTGGCCAAGGACGCACAGGCCTATGCGAGCCTGAAGGCCGACGCCCAGGCCGCGAACGCCCAGGCCTTCGCCGCGATGGTCGGCAACGCCCAGGCGTTCCAGGCGCTGGCGAGCCAGCCCCAGGCGTTTTCCGTCGCCGCGGCCCACGCCAATGCCTTCGCCGCCCTGGCCTCGCATTCCGAAGCCTTCGCCGTGATGGCCTCCAATCCGCAGGCCTTCGCGCAGTTCGCCAAGGACCCGCAGGCCTTCGCCGCCGCCGCGGCGAACCCCGCCTCCTTCGCCGCCATGGCTGGGCGCGGCGCAGCCTTCCAGGCCCTGGCCAGCGACGCCAAGGCCATGGCCGCCCTCAAGGCCGACGCTCAGGTGTTCAGCGCGATGGCCGCCAACGCGGTGGCGTTCCGGGCCCTGGCCGGCAACGCCCAGGCTTTCGACGCCGCGATGAGCGCCCAGGCGATGGCCGCGATGTCCGCCAACGCCGTCGCCTTCCAGGCCCTGGCCGCCAACGCCTCGGCCCTGCAGGCGATGGCCGCCAGCGCCAGCGCGGTCCAGGCGCAGATGTCGGCCGCCGGTCTCAGCGCCCAGGCGACGCAGGCCAACGCCATGTCGAGCCAGGCCGCCGCGGCCGCAGCCATGGCCAACCACTCGGCCGCTTTCGGGGCGATGGCGCAGCAGCCCGCAGCGATGGCGGCCATGGCCGGCCACGCCCAGGCCTTCGCCGCGCTGGCGCGTTATCCGCAGGCCTTCCAGGCGATGGCGGCCGATCCCAAGGCCTTCGCCAACTTCGCCAAGGACGTGAACGCCTTCGCGGTGGCGGCGACGACGCCGCAGGCCTTCCAGGCCATGGCCCGCGCGCCGCAGGCCTTCGCCGCGCTCGCCAACGACGCCAAGGCGATGGCGGCCCTGCGCTCGGACAGCCAGGCGTTCGCCGCGCTCGGGGCGAACGCCCAGGCCTTCCAGGCGCTGGCCAGCAACGCCAAGGCGTTCGAGGCGATGGCGACCAACGCCGCGGCCTTCGACGCCATGGCCGCGAACGCCAAGGCCTTCAGCGCGTTCGCCAGCAACGCCCAGGGGCTCGCCGCGATGGCGCAGCAGGCCCAGGCCTTCCAGGCCGCGGCCGCGGCGTCCCACAGCGTCCAGGCGACGGCGGCCAGCGCCCAGGCCTTCCAGGCGCTCGCCGCCAATCCGCAGGCCTTCGCGCTCATGGCCCAGCAACCCCAGGCCTTCGCGGCGCTCGCTTCGGACGCCAAGGCCATGCAGGCGCTGGCGACCAACGCCCAGGCGATGTCGGCCATGGCCAGGTCGCCGGCGTTCGCCGCCCTGGCCTCGAACGCCGCTTTCGGCGCGATGCTTGGCGACCAGCGGTTCGCGGCCCAGGTGGCCGCCAAGTAGTTCGACTGCCGCTCGGGGGCGTGCGGAAAGTCTAGTCGGGGGGCGTATGGGGCAGAGTAACTGGCGGGCGGCCATAGCCGTGGCTGCGCTGGCGTTTGCGTCGCAGGCGTTCGCCCAGGCCGTGCCGCCGGCTCCGCCGTCCCCCGAAACGCCGCCCGTCGTCGTGGAGAAGCCCGCGCCGCCCCGGATGGTCGACGCCTCCGAGATCGACCTGTCGATGATCCGGACGGCGGACCTGTCGCTGCTCTACTTCGACCCGGCCCAGACCTACCTCACGCCCTACATCGCGCGCAGCTTCGAAAATTCGATGGCGTTCCAGCGCAAGCTGTTCGGCTGGAAGCCGTGGGATCGCACCACGGTCCTCCTGAAGGACTTCTCCGACTACGGAAACGCCGCGGCCCGGGCCTCGCCCAACAACGCCATCCTCCTGGATGTCGCGCCGCTCTCGCAGACCTTCGAGACCTTCAGCCCCGGGGAGCGGTTCTTCACGCTGCTGAACCACGAGCCCGTGCATGTGGCGACCATGGACGTCTGGAACCAGACCGACGCGCGGTGGCGGCGGTTCTTCCACGGCAAGCCGATGCCGATCGAGGGGCATCCGGAATCGATCCTCTACAACTTCCTCGCTACGCCCCGCGTGAACACGCCCCGCTGGTACCTGGAAGGCTCGGCGGTGTTCATGGAGACCTGGATGGCCGGCGGCTTCGGCCGCGCCCAGGGGGGCTACGACGAGATGGTCTTCCGCGCCAAGGTGCGCGACAGCGCCAGGTTCTACTCGCCGCTGGGCCTGGAGGCCGAGGGGACGTCCGTCGACTTCCAGGTCGGCGTCAACGACTACCTCTACGGGACACGCTTTTTCTCCTATCTCGGCCTGACCTACGGCCCCGAGAAGGTGATCGCCTGGCTGCGGCGGGACGAGGGGTCGGCCGGCTACTATTCGGTCCAGTTCCAGCGGGTGTTCGGCCGCTCGCTCGACAGCGTCTGGCAGGATTGGATCGCCTGGGAGAAGCGGTTCCAGACGGCGAACCTGGCGCAGGTGCAGGCGTTCCCGGCGACCCCGGTGGAACGCTTGGCGAAGGAAGGCCTCGGCTCGATCTCCCGGGCCTTCCTGGCGGCGGATGGCAAGAGCCTGATCGGCGCCTTCCGGCCCCCCGGCGTTATCGCCAACGTCGGCGTCCTGTCGCTCGAGGACGGGCGGATCCGCAGGCTGGCGGACGTCAAGGGCGCGATGATCTACCGGGTGACCTCGCTGGCCTACGACCCGGCGGCCAACAAGGCCTACTACACCGCCGACAACTACGCCTTCCGCGACCTGATGGAGGTGGACATCGCCAGCGGTAAGTCCCGCATGCTGATCCGCGACGCCCGCATCGGCGACATCGTGGTCAACCCCAGGGACAAGGCGATCTGGGGGCTGCGCCACCTGAACGGCTTCGTGACGCTGGTGAAGCTCGCGCCGCCCTACGCCGGCTGGACCCAGGTTCACACTTTCGCCTACGGCGAGATCCCGTTCGATCTCGACATCTCTCCGGATGGGACGCTGCTCTCGGCCTCGGTGGGACAGATCGACGGCAAGCAATCGGTGCGGGTCTACACCCTGGAGGAGCTGGGCGACGGTCCGATCCATCCGACGGCCGAGTTCGCGCTCGGCAATTCGACGCCGGAGAGCTTCGTCTTCTCGCCCGACGGGCGCTACCTGTTCGGCTCCAGCTACTACACCGGCGTCTCCAACATCTTCCGCTATGAGCTGGCCACCCAGAAGGTCGAGGCGGTGTCCAACGCCTCCACCGGCTTCTTCCGGCCGATCCCGCGCGCGGACGGCAAGCTGGTGGTCTACGAGTACGCCGGCGCGGGCTTCACCCCGGTGGTGATCGACCCGGTTCCCCTGCAGGACCTCGGCACGATCAAGTTCCTGGGCGCCGAGATCGCCGCCAAGCACCCGATCGTGAAGCAGTGGGCGGTGGGTTCGCCCTCGGCCGTCCCGCTCGACAGCCTGGTGCTCGAACGCGGCAAGTACCGACCGCGCCAGGAAATGAGGTTCGCCTCGATCTATCCGGTGGTCGAGGGCTACCGCGGCGACGTTGCGGCCGGCGTGCATGCGATCTTCGAGGACCCGCTGCAGTTCCAGCAGGCGAGCGCGACGATCGGTTTCTCGCCGGGCGGCGACGTACCCAACGGCGAACGGCTGCACGTCAATCTCGAATACAAGACGCTGAAGTGGCGGCTGCGCTACTGGCACAACGGCGCCGACTTCTACGACCTCTTCGGCCCGACCTACCGCAGCCGGCGGGGCGACGCGGTGCTGGTCGGCTACAAGAACACGCTCACCTACGACCCGCCGCGCCAGCTCGATTTCACCGTCGACGTGGCGGGCTTCCGCGGCCTGGACACCCTGCCGTTCGCCCAGACCATCACGCCCACCTCCAAGAACCTGGTCTCGGCGCTCGCCGGCTGGCATTACACCGACACCACCAAAAGCCTCGGCGCCGTCGACCACGAGAAGGGACTGCGCTGGTCCCTGCTCGGCGAAAGCGATCTCAGCTCCGGCGATCTTTATCCGAAGCTCTACGGGACGTTCGACGTCGGCGCGCCGATCGGGCCGCGGCACGCCTCGGTGTGGCTCTACAACTCTGCAGGGATCGCCGGAGGCGACAAGACCAACCCCCTCAGCCAGTTCTACTTCGGCGGCTTCGGCAACAACTACGTCGACGACGGCGAGGTGAAACGCTACCGCGAGTTCGGCTCCTTCCCGGGCTTCGACATCGACGAACTGGCCGGCGGGCGGTTCGCCAAGTCCGTGCTGGAGTTCAACCTGCCGCCGGCCCGGTTCTCGAACATCGGCCGTCCCAGCCTGTTCCTGAGTTCGATCCGACCGGCCGTGTTCGCCGGCGTGATGGTCATGGACCCCGCCACCGGCGGGGCGCGGACGTTCGAAACGGTGGGCGCCCAGATCGATTTCAACTTCACCGTCGCGTTGCGCCTGCCCATGGTGTTCTCGGTGGGCGCGGCGAGCGGCTTCGACAAGGGTCGCCACCGTGGCGACGAAGTGATGATCTCGCTCAAGGTCCTGTGATGGATGGCGTTCTGCTCGCGAAGCTTTTCGTGGCCCTTTGCCCGGTCCTCGTCCTGCTGGTCCTCTTCGAGCGGCTGGACGTCTTCCGCCTGGTCAGCACCGGCGGCGTGCTCGCCTACCTCGGGATCGGCGCGGCGCTGGCGGCGCTGAGCTACTTCGCCAACGGCGGCGTCCTGGACGGCCTGCCCATCGGCTTCACCGACTACAGCCGCTACGTTTCGCCGGTGGTCGAGGAGAGCCTCAAGGCCCTGGTGATGGTGACGCTGTTCGCGCGCTCGCGGATCGGCTTCAAGCTCGACGCCGCCATCGCCGGCTTCGCCATCGGGGCGGGCTTCGCGCTTTGCGAAAACGCCTACTTCATCGCGCTGTTTCCGGAAGCGAACCTCGGCGTCTGGCTGGTGCGAGGCTTCGGGACAGCCGTCATGCACGGCGGGGCCACCGCGATCTTCGCTGTGATCACCCACGAGTTCGCCGAGCACCGGGCCCACCGCGAGGGCCGCATCTCGCACCTGCATCCGTGGGTGTTCCTGCCGGGACTGATGGTGGCGATCGCCGTGCACTCTGCGTTCAACCACCTACCTGGAAAGCCGCTGCTGGCCATGGTGGGCGCGCTGGTTCTGATCCCGCTCACCTTGCTGGCCGTGTTCTCCAAAGGCGGCGCCACCGCCCACGACTGGCTCGAGCACGATCACGACGCCCACGCCCAGATGCTCGCGGCCATCCGCGAGGGGCGGTTCGCGGACACGGAGGACGGACGCGCCGTCGCGGCCCTCGCGCAGCGGTTCCCGCGCCGGATCGCAGCCGAGGTCGGCGCCTGGATCGAGCTGCAACTGGCGCTGGTGCTGCGCGCCGAGGAGGTGTTGCTGGCGCACGAGCGGGGCGAGGGCGTGGAGGTCGGCGAGCCCGAGCGGGACCAGTTCCGGCGCCTGGACGCGCTCGGCCGCGATCTTGGCCACGCCGCGCGGCACGCCATCCGTCCGCATCTGCGCTTCAGCCGCAATGATCTCTACGAGCTGAACATGCTGCGCCACCGCGTCGGAGGCGGGCACGGGCGGCGCATGGCGTAGGGACTACAGGCGCTCGGCGGCGCTCTCCAGAGCCGCGCGCAGAAGCTCCTTGATCGTCTGCGACGCGGTCTCACTGGACCAGAGGTCGTGCCCGACGTCCGGCGGCCCTTCATGCATTGTGACCAAGGGATGCGCGCTCAGTATTGCGCGGTCCTCGATGGAGGTGAGGGACGGAAAGACGTTCAAGGCGCGCTCCGGCTGGAGGGCCATCCCGCCGACCATCACGTCAGTCGGCACATTCAGGGCGGCGACGATCGAGCGGTAGTCGCGATTTTCGCGTCCTTCCGTGCTCCAGCCAAACATCTCCCAGGCGTAGCGACGTAGATGTTCGTTGTGGGGTTCGCGCTCCAAAATACCCGTGATGAAGTTGCGCAGCGGCCACAAGGGGTCAGTGGTCAGAAAGGGGTCCAGGATGACCTTGCGGCGAATATTGCTTCCTTGGAGCGGTATCGTGACCAGCCCGCTCGCGGATCCTCCGCAGACGACAAGAGGCCAGTCTCGAAGCAGAAGCGAAGTCGCCTCCTGCACCCCGATCGTCATCTGGGCGGCGTCTGCGTGGGACACCGGCACCCCCATGCCGGGCAGCCTCGCGATCACGACGTTGAACTCGGGAAACCAGTTGATCATCTCCTGATGCTGGTCGGGACGCGGGAACGCGCCGGCCACCATGAGCAGGCTCGGCCGCGCCGGGCCCGCGTGAATTCGCCCTCGAAAGCCGATGTGGCCGGCGCTGGTGAGGACGGAGAGGAAGTCCATAGAAGGTCCTTGAGAATCGAGCGGTCACGTCGGGCTTCGGGTGGAGTTCCCTGGTCGAGCGACGGGGAAATGGCGGAGGGGCGCTTCATGCCCCGAATGCGCGGCGGAAACAAACCGACGCCAGGCTACCGGGGGCTGATGGCGCCGTAGGGGTGTTCGAACTGGAGGGCGACGAAGCGCGCCGTCGGAGCGCCGTAGGCGCGGTGGATCTGGGTGAACGTGGTCTGCATGGGCTCGCCTCCGGGCAAGGCGATCGTGCGGTCGAACCGGGCCGGTAGGGTGAGGTCGCGGTAGATCCGCAGCCCGTGGCGCGAGGTCACCCTCGGGGCGCCGACGGCCCAGGCGGTCGAGCGGTAGGTGCGTGACCAGGCGTCCATGGCGGCGCCGAAAGCGAGCTCATCCAGGCCCTGGGCGAGCGGCACGGCGACGTCCTCATGCCCCCAGAACGCCAGGCGGTTGGCGACGACGAGGCCCGCGCCGCGCACGGTCAGGTGGTAGTCCTCGCCGCGGTGGCGCTGGTCGGGAACGGGAAGGGCCAGGCGCCGGGCTGTCTCCCGCATCACGCTCTCGCCGGCCAGGCGCCGCAGCAGGTCGAGCGACGCCGGCTCCACGGCGCTGATGCCGGCCGTCGTGGTGATCGGCCCGTCCGCCACCCAGCGCAGGTCGCGCCGCCAGATCACTTTCGGATACTGCCGGGCGAGCTTTGCGCGGCTGTACCAGTGGACCGTCGCCCGGCGCCCGTCGAGCAGACCGGCGGCGGCCAGCACTTTCGCGCCGTTGCAGATGGACATGATCCGCGCTCCGCCCCGGACTTGCGCGCGCAGCCAGGCCGAGCGCGCCGGATCGTCGACGACCTCCAGGGCCGGGACGATCACCACGTCAGGCCCGCCCGGCCGCTCCCGCGCGAGCTGGGCCAGCGTCATCTGGGGCGACACCCACGCCTTGCCGGGGGTGAGGCGAACCGGCCGCATCGTCGCCGAAACCACCTTCACCTCCACCGCGCCGCTCTCGGCGAGGATGGCGTAGGGCGCCAGTAGATCGGGAGCCACCGTGCCCCGTGCGTCGGCGAGGAGAACCACCAGCGGCTTGGCGGCAGCGCCGCCCCCAAGGACGAACGCCGCGGCGAGGCCGATAAGCAAGCGGGCGATCAGTCGGGGCATCGCGAACTCCCGTCGATTGACGGCCGACATCTAGCTTCCCCGCGGTTTGGCCGAAATGACATTCTTCCAACGAAACCTGCCACGCGACCTATGCCATCGATTGGAGGGGTCGCTACTCGCGACCTTTGTTCCGGCGGCGCGGCGTGACCTGGAAGCGGCCCGCCTCGCGGCGCAGGGCGCTGGCGTGGCGACCCACACGGTCACCCTGTTCCTCGCCTGCCGGTTGTGGGTGTTCGCCGACCGGACGCCCGCCCGACGGCCTTCACCTCCGCACGAACGGATCGACGGGCCACGTTTCGTGGGGCTTAAGCTGGCGGCATGGACGCCAAGACCCTGGTGGATATCGCCATCGACGAGGACCCGCGGGCCCCTTGCCTATGGGCCCCGCCGGAG